>Ga0209986_10002375_pt1 | contig 17236 bp, 13 predicted proteins | sample BlataG_FD_183168 | JGI IMG/M metagenome (GOLD analysis project Ga0209986, IMG submission 183168) | Deep subsurface microbial communities from Black Sea to uncover new lineages of life (NeLLi) - Black_00105 metaG (SPAdes) (version 2) | ecosystem: Environmental > Aquatic > Marine > Oceanic >...
CGTCATCCCAGAAGCCGTCCCAGGCGGTGGCGTTTGGCCAGCGGGCAGAAATCATCATCTCGTCATTGACGAAGAGCTGCCAGATGTCCTTTGACAGCGTCGTCTTATAGATATTGCCGCTGTGCTGTGTCCAGCTGCTGGTGATTTCCTCAGTGCCGTTCAGCTCGACCACCTCGTCCTGATAGTTGGTAAAGGTAATCGGGTTGCCCGATGTTCCATTCTTACTTTGCATCGTAACGGTTTCGTGATAGCTTCCGGCGCGGATGTAGCAGGTATCGCCGGGCTGTATCACGTCAGCGGCTTTCTGGATGGTTCTGAAAGGCCGCATCAAGGTTCCGGGATTGCTGTCATCGCCGTATGGCGCAACGTAGTAAGCAGCGCCGGTTTTTTCTAACCAGTGTTGTGCGAATATATTGAAATCAGCGAAGTCAACCTTGCTGCTGTAGTCAAGGTCGGTGCCGTCACACCAATTATCCGCTGAGCACCCCTCGGCCAGCCACTGTTCAGCGAAGACAGCAAGGTCGGCCCAGTTGACAGGGTTAGGATTGGCAGCACTGCCAACGCCTGCCAGAGCAAGGACCAATACAAATGATAAAATCACTGATTTTCTCACTTCCTCGTCCTAATGACAAACCGTGGAAATAACCCGACAGTCCCAGCTTTCGCGCAGAGACACGAATACACTTACTTCAAACGATATTATACCAAAAATCGGCCGGCTTATCAATGTTCGTCCACTAAAAAAACGTGTTCGCATCTCGTATCTGGCAGCAGAAAACGCAAGACACAGAGCGAAAGCGAAAAACCATAGCGTAAAAGGTAAAACAAAAAATGAGACAATGGTAATTCGAGAATCTCCTCTACTATTCTCAAAGTGAAATAAAAGCAGGGGCACACATAAAGACAGGCTGGATGAAAAAAAGAGAGTGTCAAGCTAAGGTTGCCCAAAAACATCCACACCCATATGCCCACAGAGCAACACTCATCCGACACTCCCTTTTTGCGGAAAATTGTGCTTTTACAAAGGTCAAGGAATACTGTGTCCTTCGAAGCCAGCAATCCATTGCACATTATACCGGCAGCGAAGCAGAGTTGTTATCAGGGAATTCCTGATTTTGCTGGTAGAAATACCTGATTCTAATGCTGCCTGCACCTGTGGTTGGCTGCAAGGTATCGCAGGCACAGGGGCCGGAGAAGAGAACGTACACAAATGGCAAATCGCAAATGGCGAATATCGATAAGCGATTTGCGATAAGCGATAAGCGCTATGTTTCAAGGGAGGTGAGGCCTTTGCGGATAGCATATTTGGTAAGCTCGGCTACAGTGTGAATATCGAGCTTATTCATCATTTGCCGACGATGTGTCTCAACGGTCTTGACGCTTATGTGCAGTTTCAGCGCTATTTGCTTTGTTGATTTTCCTTCTGCCAGCAGTTGGAGGACCTCGCGTTCTCTGCTTGTCAGGAGTTCAGAATCGGAGAAATCGACTTTTGATAATCGGTGCAGGTAGTCATCAACCACGACACCGGATATGCCTGGACTGAGGTATGTGTCGCCGGCAACAACGGTGTGGATTGCCCGTGCCAGCTCTTCAAAGGCGCAGTCTTTGAGCAGATAGCCCGAGGCGCCACTTCTTAGCATCTCTATAACAAACAGTGAGTCGGAGTGCATCGATAAAGCGATTACCTTGACGCTGGGGAATTCGCCGACTATCTGCCGAGTGGCTTCGACACCGTTCAAGTCGGGCATAGTGACATCCATAATGACCACGTCGGGTAACATTTCGCGCACGAGGCGGACGGCTGTGCGACCGTCCTCGGCTTCTGCCACTACCTCCAAATCAGGCTGCTTATCGAGCAACAAGCGAAGGCCCTGGCGGATTATCTTGTGGTCATCTGCCAATAAGATTCTCGTACTCATTTCTGTTTCTCCTTGCTGCTTTCGTTGCCGTCATCTATCGGGGCCACCAGAGTAACCCTGGTCCCTTGGCCGGGTTTGGATACAACATTAAGATGGCCGCCGATGTGGCTAAGTCGTTCGCGAATACTAAACAGACCGAAGCCACCTGTTTTGTAGTCACGCGAACTGATTTGGGATGTGTCGAAACCAACACCGTCGTCTTCAACGCTGACTTGTATTTGGTCATCAACCCTTCTGCTTGAGACCGTTGCATTGTGTGCCTGTGCGTGCTTTGCAACGTTGACAAGCAATTCTCGGACGGCCTGGAACAGCAAGACGCGAACGTTATCCTCGAGCGGTTTGGCGTGTTCATCGGATTTGAACTCGGTTGAAAAACCGTACTGCTGCTTTGTTTGTCTGGCGAGCCATTCGATGGCCGCTTCAAATCCCAGCTCATACAGGACCGGAGGGCTCAGTTCGAAAGTCAATGACCGTGTGCTGTCAATTGTCTGAGCAATTAGTTTGCGAATCTCGTCCAAAGAGGTGGCATGCTGCGGCGAAGATATCAATTGTGCCAATGACTCTAATCTGATTTTGGCGATGGCCAGATTTTGTCCGATATGGTCGTGGACACCGGTTGCTATTCGGCGTCTGAGGCGTTCCTCAGCCAGAGATAGTTCCGAAGCCAATGACCGTAGTTGCGCTTGATAGATAAGAAGCTTTTCCTCAGCCCTTTTTCGTTCGGTGATATCCTCGACCGTACCTTCATAGTAAAGGACATTTCCCTGCTGGTCCAGAATAGCTACGGCGCTTTCGCGAACAAAGAGTTTTGTCCCATCGCGCTTCATCCAGGCGGATTCCAGGTCAATGACTTTGCCCGTTTTGGCCAGCCGCTGCTTGAAAACCGAGCGATTATATGTCGGCTCAAAGTCATTACTTTCCAGGTTGCGCTCAGCAACCTCTTCGGAAGATGAATAACCCAACATCTTCACCAGCGCCGGATTTGCCATAATTATCCGGCCGTCAGGAGTAGTCCGATATAAGCCGATAACGGTATTCTCAAAGATTGTTCTGAAACGTTCTTCTGCCTCCCGCAGCGCTTCTACTGCGAGCTTGCGCTCGGTGATGTCACGACCCAAGCCCACAATTCCTATGACCTTTCCGCGACTATCCCGCAAAGGAACTTTTGTGGTTGAAACCCATCCTTTCTTGTGAGTCACCTGGTCCGTGACGGGTTCTTGTCCGTTGATAAGTGGTTGACCTGAGCGGACAACCCTCTGCTCATCAGCATAATATTTCGATGCAAGCTCTTTCGGGTAAAAGTCGAAATCCGTCTTTCCAATGAGCTCGTCCGGCGTTTTCGCTCCCATGATATGCGTAACCGCAATGTTGCCGATAACAAACCGGCTCTTGGTGTCTTTGACATAGATATAATCCGGCAGGTTATCTATCAAAGTGCGCAACAGATTTCGCTCTTGGGCCAGTGCTTCCTCTGCGAGCTTTCGCTCGGTGATGTCACGGCCTAAGCCCACAATTCCTATGACCTTTCCGTGACTATCCCGCAAAGGCACTTTGGTGGTTGTAACCCATCCTTTCTTGTATGTTACCTGGTCCTCGAAGGGTTCTTCCCGGTTGATAAGTGGTTGACCCGACCGGATGATTTCCTGCTCGTCGGCATAATACTTCGATGCAAGTTCATGAGGGTAAAAGTCGAAGTCCGTCTTCTCAAGGAGTTCGTCCGGTTTTTTCGCTCCCATGAGGCGCGCAACGGCAATGTTGCCAATAACAAAGCGGCTCTTGGTATCTTTGACATAGATAGTGTCCGGCAGGTTGTCTATCAAAGTCCGCAACAGGTTGCGCTCCTGGGCCAGTGCTTCTTCCGCCCGCTTGCGTTCGCTGATCTCATTTCGCAGCTCTTTGACGGCCTTTGCAAGCTCAGCAGTGCGCTGCCGGACCCTGATTTCCAACTCATCGCGCGCTTTCTGCAACTCCTGCTCGGTGCGCTTGAGCTCGGTGATGTCTCTGAAGTACCAGATTCGGCCATAATATTTGCCACTTGAAGCCAGCAAAGGAGAAGAGTACCTGTCAAAAACTTTGCCATCCTTAAATTGTATCTCGTCTCTGCTTTCTTCATTTTTGTGGGAATAAAGATATTTTACTTTTCCAATAAACTGCTCAGGGTCTTTTAACTGTTCCAAAACATATTGAAGCATTCTTTCGTCATCTTTTGTGGTGAGAATCTGGGGAGGTATATTCCACATCCGGCCAAAACGTTTGTTGAATAAAATGGATTTTCCTTCACTATCTACAACCAAAATCCCATCAATAGATGTCTCAGATTGTGCCTCCAAGAGGGTAGTCTTGAACACAAGTTCCTCCTCTGTCTGCTTGTGTTCGGTGATGTCTGTAAAAAACCCCGCATTATACTCTCTTCCATCTATCAAAACCTTAGTTGTATTAACATCTGCATATATTATTGTTCCATCTTTTCTCAAGAATGGAATATCTTGGGCTAATGTTTTATCTCCTCGGGCCTGGGCCTGGAATTCAGAAATCACATACTCCAGGCTCTCTGCGGGATGAATATCGCGTACACCCATTTGTTTCAATTCTTCCTCGCTATAACCGAGCATCCTGCATATCGCTGGGTTGACATATTCGAACTGCATCGTTTCAATGTCTGCGACAACTATCCCCTCGGCACTTTCTTCAAATAAACTTTTGTATCTCGCCTCAGATTCTTTTAACATCTCCTCTGTGCGTTTGTGTTTAGCGTCCATCTGTTCCAGCACTGTTACGCGAGACCGCAATGTCTGTAACTCTTCGATGAGCACTTTCTTAGTTTTTTTAGAATCGCACATAATTTCGTATCTCGTATTTCGACATTTATATCTGGTGGTTCGTGTCACGAACCACGCTTATTTACTGCTCAAGACCAAAAAACTTGAGCCATTGTTTGGTTTCGCTCTCGCTTAGCCCACTTCGTTTAGCTGCCGGCTCTTTGATTGTCTTCTTCCGGCTCAATTGCCTCTGGAGATTAGCCCAAAAGACTTCCGACCGTATCGCTGTCGCCTTTCTTGCCTTGGCTGCATTCCGCAACCTTCGGTCACTGCTGACAACCGTCAATCTCTTTGGGGCTGTGCTTGCTCTTATTTTATTCTCGATTACGGTGTCAGCATCGCTGCCATGGCCTGCAAATAAAACTTCGAGATTCGCTATATTATCGAATTGGCTTTTGTCTCGCGGGCCGGTACCGTCGAAAATAATTTCGCCCTTTTCCCTAACCGCCTTCAAATACCTGCTTATAATCCAGCACAACTGGACATCGCTAACTGACTCAAAGTCTTCGCTGGCTTTCTGGATTGACCGCAACAGATTATGACCGTCAATAATAACCGGCATCTCTTTATTGATTATTGATTATTGATTATTGACAACTTACTTTTGCCTTTTTACTTTTGACCTTTCATTCAAATCTTATCTCTCCGCCGACAATTGTTTTTTCAACCCTGCCTTTAACCGTCCAGCCGTTATAGGGGCAGTTTCTGCTTTTAGAGCGGAATCTTTCGGTGTCAATTTTGTACTGGGCATTCGGGTCGATAATAGCAACATCGGCCTGTTTGCCTACGCCGAGCGTGCCCTTGTCAACGCCGATTATCTTAGCCGGTTTTTCGGTCATCAATTTGATAAGGCCGGGCCAGTCCAGAATACCCGGCTCAATGAGCGCCTTGACATAAAGGCCCAGGGCACATTCCAAACTTGCTACGCCAAAAGGAGCAGCTAAAAACTCCAGTTCCTTTTCGCTCTGCAAATGCGGAGCGTGGTCTGTCACCAGGGCGTCAATCAGCCCGTCGGCAATCGCCTGCTTCAAAGCTTCGACATCTTTGGCCGTTCGCAACGGCGGATTGACCTTGTAGTTGGTGTCATAATCGGCGCAGCACTGCTCGGTAAAAAGTAAATGGTGGGGCGTGACCTCGCAGGTAATCGGCAATGAATCCCTCTTAGCCGCTCTTATCAACTCGACCGACCTTGCTGTTGATATATGCTGGGCGTGGTAGCGAATCCGGCCGGGGCGGACCTTCTTAACAAGCTGAATATCCCGCCACAGCATTGCCTCTTCAGCCAGTGCATCTATCCCAGGCAGGCCAAGTACGGTCGAGTGAAAGCCGGCGTTCATCACACCATTGCCGGCAAAGCCATCGTCCTGACAATGCTGGGCTATGACCACATCAAACATATCAGCATATTTCAGCGCCCGCAGCATAACAGCGAGGTTCTGCACGCCGTTGCCATCGTCGGTGAACCCGACGGCGCCGGCCTCGGCCATAAAGCCCATCTCGGCAAGCTCAACGCCCTCTCTTTTTTTTGTGATAGAACCCATTGTATAGACGTGGGTTTTTCTTGCCTGCCTGCCCTTTCGATGGATGTACTCGACATCGGTCTCATTTTCGATAGCAGGGTTGGTATTTGGCATACAGACAACCGAAGTAAAACCGGCTGCCACGGCCGCTGCCGAGCCGCTGGCGATTGTCTCTTCTTCTTCATCACCCGGCTCGCGGAAGTGAACGTGGATGTCAATCAAACCCGGAGTTACCAACTTGCCGGCGGCATCGATGACTGTCTGCGCAGGTCTTTCAATTTTGCCGACTTCAGCAATCTTTTCATCAACGATAAGCACATCACACTTTTCGTCGATGCCGTTCGCAGGGTCTATCACCCGCCCATTTTTTATCAAAAGTTCAGAGTTCATATCAGCTACAGAGCTGTCCTTTTGCTTGCATTTAGTATGGTGATACCTACAATTTGTCCTGCTTCATACCTGACTATGACGTCATCATCCGTGAGTTGAGAATCATCAGCGTGGCTTGGCTTCTTGAAATTAACATAAAGCACGTCCGCTTGCTTATCATATGTCGTCCAAATCCTGCTGTGAGGGATTTCTAATAACTGGGGTACAAGGGTTAACATTCTTTCTATCTCTATCGGGGCCATAATTTTTGCCTCCTTTCGAGTTGTCTTTTTCGCTTTGTCAAAAAGGTGGTGATGATAAATCCATCTTCGTTGCTTACCTCTTTGTACACTACCACAATGTATTTGTCTTTTTCTACTTCTCTTACAGCCAGACATTCGCCGGCCTTGCCTTGGTAAATTGCTTCGGGTTGCTCCAGTGTCTCAAGAACTTCAAAATAATAACCGGCCATCTCAGAGTGCTCTTCTGTGATGTGAAACCATCTTTCCTCTGGCAATCTGATGGACACATCGTTTTTAGACTTGACTATGTCCATATCAGCAAACTCCGTTTTTTATTAAGAGTTCATTGTTCATTGTTCGTAGTTCATAGTATTGTCATTCCCGCGCAAGCGGGAATCCATTTTCGTCTCTACTTAACGTTTTTCAACCTCAACCTGCACGTCTGTTTTTACTTCGTTACGAACCCTTATCGTAACTATGTTTGAATATATTGGCTGCTTGATTTCACTTGAAGGATGGGGTTTTGCTACCGCCTGTATGGCATGCCAGCCGGGTTTGATTTCTAAAAACCGCCAGCCATTTTGGATACTTCGCCATTCATCTTTATCAATAGTAATCAGAACGGTACGTTCATCTCCCTTGGCCAGACGCATATATGCAGCATCAACATCCATCCATTTATGATTCCATAAATACTCCTCACCATCTACGAGTAGCCTAAATCCATACTCGCCCTCTGTAATCAGCAGTTCCTTGTCTCCCCAATTGCATATTTTAATGTCAAAAGAGACGACTTCATTTTTATAGAACACTGTCTTTTCGGCAATTATACCAATGCCTGCATTATCTACTGACAATTTAATGCCCCCTGGAGCGAAACGGTCAGTTCCTTTATATAACCTTTCAAAGGCTTCATGTCGCCAGGGAATGCTCGGATTTGAATCGAGAAAAGTCTTTATAGCTTGTTTCTTTTCCTGGCTAAAATCTAACTGACCTCCAAAAGTTTGTTTAATAATTTTAAGACATCGATCGGCATCGGCACTACGAGCAATAAGCTTTGCATCAGATGTACCCAAGACCAAATCAATGCGTTTAATAATGGTAGGCAAGATTTCTTTCTTGAAGTTCCGTCCCGAACGGCCGGCATAGACTATAATATTTTCTTTAACAACGTTATTTCCCCAAGAGCGGTCCCCAGTTTTAGGCCAGGCAGAAATTGGAAGCCAGATATTGCACATACTAATATACCGATCCAACCCTTCTTCAGCAGATATGGCGTCAGGATACAAAGCCAAGCCGTAATAAATAGGAGTATTATTATCAGCCGGTTGTAAAGCCACAATCTTGGTGATAGCTCCATGGAAACACCCTTCATTAAACGGCCTTGCCCATTCAGGTGGAGGAGCACTCTCAAGGTACTTCATCTTAAGATTATTAAGATCCTCATCTGTCAAAGTGATTTGTTTGAGGATTCTGATCGGCTTCGGTGGCTGCGGCCAAATTGGCGATGCTAGCTCTGCCGATTGGACCGGACAGGTCCCAACAAGGATGAAAATTGAAACTGCCGATATTAATATTTGCCTTTTCGCTTCTTTCATTCTTCGATAATCAATTATCAACGCCTCTGTACTGCCGCTTGATTGACGAGGAACAGGACTGCCATTCTCACAGCCAGACCGTTGGCCACCTGCTGGAGGATAACGCTGTTTTTACCATCGGCCACTTCACTTTCCATCTCGAGTCCTCTGTTAATCGGCCCGGGGTGCATAACCAGGATATCGGGTTTGGCCCTTTTCATACGCTCCACGGTAAGGCCGAAATAATGTGAGTATTCCCGCGTTGAAGGAAACGGATTGCTGCCGAGACGTTCAAACTGAATCCGCAGCATATTTATCACATCAACCTTTTCGATAACCTCGTCGAGCGAATAGCTTACACTAACGGGGAGCTGATTGACCTGCGTGGGCATAAGCGTCGGCGGACCGACAAATATGACCTCGGCACCAAGTTTCGTCATCGCCCACATATCGCTTCGTGCAACGCGGGAGTGGGCTATATCGCCGACGATTGCAATTTTGAGCCCCTGGAGAGTGCCCTTGATTTTGCGAATGGTATAGACATCCAGAAGCCCCTGTGTGGGATGCTCACAGAAGCCATCGCCGGCATTGACGACACAGGCGTTGATGTTCCTGCTCAATAACTTCGCTGCGCCTCCGGCACTATGGCGAATTACAACTATATCAATCCCCATTGCCTCCATATTCCTTGCTGTATCCAACAGCGTCTCGCCTTTACTGACGGAGCTGGTCTTTTTTGTGAACTCAATAATGTCGGCGCTTAATCGGTTTGCGGCCAGGGCAAAACTGTTTCGCGTTCGTGTGCTGTCTTCAAAAAACAAATTGACGACAACCTTGCCCCGCAAGGGGGGGGCCTTTTTGACCGAACGAGTGCTTATCTGCTCGAAGCCTTCAGCCGTGTCGAGTATATACGTAATCTCTTCGGCACTTAACTCGCGCACTCCAAGAAGATGCTTGCGATGCCACCTCAGTTGTTTACTTTTTCTTTTTAACGCCATAACGTCGTATCTCGTATTGCAAGCCACTGTCATTCTGAACCCGCCGGAGGCGGGTTCAGAATCTCTTCTTCGTTAGCCGGATTCTTCGCTCGCGCTCAGAATGACAAAAGCGTATCTCGTATTTAACCTTACGCTTGCCTACTCGATGACGACTTCGTCTTTTCCATCGGACTCGACAAGATTGACCTGCACTAATTTGCCGGGTTCGATGTCAGTTTTGTAGCCGGCGTAATCGGCCTGTATCGGCAACTCTCTGCCCGCCCTGTCAACAAGGACCGCCAACTTTATCGCTCTGGGTCTTCCCAAATCTATAAGGGCATCCATTGCTGCGCGTGTTGAGCGGCCGGTATATAGAACATCGTCAACCAGAATAATGATTTTGTCGTCTATATCGAAACCGATTTCAGTAGTTCGAACCTGGGGCTGGACACTGCTCTGTGGTGAATTCAAGTCGTCGCGGTAAAGCGTTATATCCAGAGTTCCGCTCGGGACGTCTTTGCCGAGTTTTTTTGATAACCGGGCCGACAACCTCTGGGCAAGAATCTCGCCTCTGCTGCGGATACCGATAACCGCAATATCCAACTGGGACGGGGTATCAGAAACAATGCGACTTGCTAAACGAGCGAGAATCTGCTCGATTTCTTCGGAATTTAAGATTACTTTCATAATATGCCAAACCTTTAGCCAGGATGAGCCGGAATATCGGGCGTGAGTATAACAGCTCCGGCTGGATAAGGCAAGATTTCTAAATTAAGTTTTAGCAAATCTGCTTTTTTAATACTGAAAACACCATATCGCATAAATTAGCCAGTAATTTACTTGAAAGCAAGGTCGCTTTATGGTATCATATTGCTAAGAAAATGGCGCAAACTACTAAAAAAATGCTCATACTGGGCCTGATGGCTTCCGTGGCGGCGGTGTATATATCTACCGGTACTGTTGCCGGAGCCGAAGAGCCAGAGCCGGACAAAGCGCTGCAGCCGGCGGGGTTAAATGACGCTGGAATTTATGCGCTAAGACAGATAGACCCCAACTTGACAGGTTCCGGCGTCAAATTCGCCGTTATCTGCCGAAGCATTACTTATACCGACGACGAACCGCAAAACGATTACCGCCCGAGTACCAAGCATAACTGCTTCAAAGGCAAACAATTCGTCTTTCACAACCAGGGCGAACTGCCGGCAGGAATTTCACCCCATTCGACAGCCATCTGCTCTATATTGTTCGGCGAGGACCCCAATGCGTCAAATCGGCAGCTGGGCCAATTCTATTATCAAGGAACGGCGCCGCAGGCCCAGGCTGATATCTACGAATTCTGGCACTTCCTAACCAATAATGTGTTCCCTTACTCGCCGCCCGATGCAGATATTGTAACCGCCAGCATCGGCAGCCAATTTGAGGATTGGTGGACAAGAGGCATTGAATCACTGGCCGAGCACTATGGCCTTATTGTCGTGGCCGGCATAGGCAACGGCTCCGATGTTAACGACCCTCTTCTTTATCCCGGTGCGTCGGCAAACGTCATCGGCGTTGGTGTAGTTGACGCCGTGAACACCGAAAATCTCGCAACCAATCTGGCACATTTCTCGCTGGCGTATCCGGGGCATTCGAGTTTCGGCCCGACCGCAGACGGGCGATGTAAGCCGGACATAGTCGCTCCCGGAAACTGCCTGGCCGCCGACGCAAATGAGCCTAACCGCTATGAAGCGACCGGCAGTTGGTCGAGCTTCTCGACCCCGATAGTCGCAGGGACAATCGGCCTGCTCGTCCAAAAGGCCAAACAAGACCCAAACTTAAGTCTTGCTGTTTCCCCGGAAGGCGGAAATTGCGTAATCAAAGCTATCCTCTTAAATTCGGCAACGAAACTGCCCTACTGGCACAAGGGCCGGCTCACAATCGATGACGACCACCAAGCCCCGCTGGACTATGTTCAGGGGGCAGGTATGTTGAACGCCATTGGCGCTCACAAACATCTAATTGCCGGGCCAAACAGACCCGGTGATGTCCCAACAACCGGCTGGGACCTAAACCTGCTGGATAAAGACGAAAACCTGCAAAACATTTACGAAATTACTCTTACAGAACCGGCAGACAAATCTATTACCGCCACAGCCGTCTGGAACAGGCATTACAGCAGCGCTTATCCTTTTGAACCTAAGCCAGAGAAAGACACCAATCTCCGGCTGGAGCTGTGGGCGATCGACCCCGAAGACCCCGGCAACGATTATCTGCTTGATTATAGTGACAGCAACGTTGATAACGTTGAGCACATTCACGCCGTCGCAGACGCCAACTATACCAACTACGAGCTCGCTGTTCTCTACAGTAACATTAACGACCAAAATGAAATTGCCACAACGCAGCGTTACGGCCTGGCCTGGAACGTCAGTGATAAGGAAGATGACGACAGCATCTTCTGGTATGACCTCAATGCCGATGGTATTGTCAACGAGCCGGACTTTGCCATTTTCCTGGATAATTGGCTGACCAGCATTCAATCGCCCGAAACTTACCTGCTCGGTGATGTCAATACCGACGGCGTAATCGACGTCAATGATTTGCAAATCCTTACGGAGCACAGAAACAAACGTGCCGACTGGCACTTTTAATTGACTATTGACTATTGGCTATTGACTATTGAACTTCGGACTTTAATACTCCTTAATCTAATCACTATTTACTCCCTGCGTTCTTTGCGCTCTCCGCGGTTAATTTTTTAATTTTTTTTTGTTTTTCTCTTGACATTTTTCAATAAATCAAGTACCTTTGCCTTGTCAAGGAATGGGTGATGGAAAGCTCACTTTCCGTTTCCTTCCAGCTTACCACCACATAAAACATGGTTGTTTAGGATTTAGTGCTTAGAAATTATCTCAAAACTGTCACCCTGAGCGAAGCGAAGGGTCTGGGAGGCTGAAATAAGAGATTCTTCGCTGCGCTCAGAATGACTTTTTGTGTTTTGAGATAGTTTCTTAGTGCTTTTCACGGCTTCGTGCTTAATGTCTTGGCCTCTGCGAACTCTGCGGTAAAAAACAAAAGGCAAAAGCAATCCCGGTAGGCTGGCTGATATGCGGCTGGCTGGGAATTTGGTTTTTATTTAAAGCGGTGACGGGTGATGAGATAGCGGTTGTTGACCTCAAAATCTTTGGTAATAGGTTTTCTCCGGCCGCCGATTCTGACCTTAACCTTACCACGTGAGGGATATCGACCCGATTTAAAGTCTGCCTTTCCAACGACCCTGATGGGTATTTGGCCGGCCTCTGAGACGATAACAGGAAACTCTGTACTGCTGGCGCGGCTTCGGGCGTCTGTTTCTGGCGAGTAGAGATTAGCTCTCCCGCCCGTCCTTATCTTCTTGCTCTTTGGCAGTGTTATCTCCACATCTGTGAGAAAACACGGTTTTGCCCCGTTATTCTTCACAACACATCTGAATAAGAACGCACCTTTTATAGAACCAGCACTCAGGGAGAGTTCTTCGTCAACGACTTCCGGCTTCGCCCGCTTTCGCAAAAGGACTTTAATAAGTCCAAAAGCTGCGATTACTACGGACAATCCTATAGCCCCACCCAAAATAACATTGCCATAATCCATTAGCGGGACCATCCTATAGCTCCATCCAGAGGGGCCTCCTCACAATCCATTAGTCGTAAAATATACCACAAAGTCAAACGATGTCAAGAATTTTTTTCCCTAATTGAGTAAATTATTGCAAAAAAATCAGGGGTGATGCGATAATAAATAACCAATCCCACGTCAGCATATGTAATACGCACGATAACCGACGACCCACGGACTAAAAAACCCCTTTCAATTCTTCACCATTTCTGGTAAAAGTTCAATCCGCAATACGAAATACGCAATACGATATACGATATTATGAAGTTGATTGTAAAAAAATCGCGGTTAAAAGGTGAGGTGGTAATTCCGGCGTCCAAATCGCATACGATTCGGGCTGTTGCCGTCGCTTCTTTAGCTAAAGGCCAAAGCACCATCCACAACCCGCTGGTCTCAGGTGATACGCAAGCGGCGGTGGCCTGTTACCGGGCGTTAGGCGCCCAGATTGATACGTCCGATTCGAAACTCTGGAAAGTAATCGGCACAGGCGGTGAAATTAGCGCACCACCAGAATCCATTAATGTGGGAAATTCCGGTACAACATTGCGTATCGCAATGGGCTCAGCCGCCCTGGCCGAAGCCGGCCAGACCACAACCTTCACCGGCGATGAACAAATCCAAACCCGCCCCATCAGACCACTAATGGATGCCCTCGGTGATTTGGGAGCAAAATGCTTTAGCTTAAAAAACAACGGCAAAGCGCCCGTCGAGGTAACAGGCAAACTGACAGGCGGAAAAACCAGCATCGCTGCATCTACCAGCCAGTATCTAACGAGCTTACTCTTATGCACACCGTTAGGCACCAAAGATAGCGAGATAGACGTTACCCTGCTGAACGAGCCGGACTATGTGCAAATGACACTCGATTGGCTCGATAAACAGCAAATAAAATACGAGAACCAGCAAATGCGCAAATTCAAAATCAAAGGCCGGCAAAGTTATAAAAGCTTTGATGCGACAATCCCTGCCGATTTTTCCAGTGCCACGTTCTTCCTCTGCGCAGCCGCTCTGCTGGCAGATGAGGTAACCCTGTTGGGGCTGGATTTCTCGGATAGTCAGCCGGATAAAGCTGTGGTCGATTATCTAAAGGCAATGGGCGCCGATATCAGCATCGAGCTAACCTCAATAATCATTAAAGCCGCCCCGCTCAGAGGCGCCGAGCTCGATATGAACAGGACTCCCGACGCCGTGCCCGCTATGGCCGTTATCGCTGCCTTTGCTGAAGGCACGACCAAACTACTCAACGTCCCCCAGGCACGAGGCAAAGAGACCGACCGAATCAAATGTATGGCCGAAGAGCTGAAAAAACTGGCCGTGGACATTGAAGAATTGCCTGATGGCCTTATAATACGACAAAGCAAGCCCGGGCCGGCCGAACTAAACGGCAGAAGCGACCATCGAATCGTGATGGCCCTGTCATTAGCGGGTCTAGCTATTGACGGCCAATGCAGTATCGATACTGCTGAGGCAATGAACGTCACGTTCCCTGATTACGTGGAATTGATGAAAAGTATCGGCGCGAATATGGAATTAGGTAGGGGCAATCCTATGTGATTGCCCAACATCAGGGCGACCACGTGGGGTCGCCCCTACTTTTTTTAGGAGATAAGAAATGATAGGTTGTCATCTCGGACGTATGTTTCAGGTAACAGTTGCCGGCGGCTCTTATCAGGAGGGCTTGACAGCCATTGTGCAGGGTCATCCACCCGGAATGTTGCTGACCGAGCAGGAGATTTATGGAGACTTGCTTTTACGAAAGCCGGGTGCTGATGAGCTCTCCAGCCCGCGTAAAGAGCCGGACCTGCCGATTATCTATTCCGGACTAAACGCAGCCGACACCGTCGAAGGAGCCGGGAACAGAAACCACACCAATGGGACCCCGCTGTCAATTCTGATACCCAATCTTGACCGCCATTTCATTCACATCAAGCAATACCAGGACACCAACCGTACACCCCGCCCGGGCCATGCGTCCTACGCTTCATTTATCAAATATGGTCCCGACGACGATGCTATCGGTGCGGGTCTCTTCAGCGGACGCTATACCTGTCCCATCGTCGCTGCCGGATACGTTGCTAAAAAAGTCCTGAAAAAATGTGGCATCGAAGTGTGTTCCTATGTCAAAGAGCTCGCCGGCGTTCGGTGCCCCGATGTGCCTCACAACCAGGCCTTTGAGTACACCAACGAGTACAAGAAAATGCGGCGTGACCTCGACCCGTTTTACCAGGAGATTTACCTCAAAAACCGCATAACGGCGGATATGCGATTTCTCGAAAAAACCAAAATATTAGCCGAGATTGAACACCAAATCGATGCTATCCGCGATAAGGCACCAAAGCTTACCCCTGATGAGGTTCGGGACAAATACGGAGTGCATCCCATACTAAACTGCCCCGATATCGATACCGCCGGTGACATGGTCGATGCCTGTAACAAAATCGCAGCAACCGGCGATTCAGCGGGCGGCGTGGTTGAAGTCGTCGTAACCGGCGTCCCAACAGGCCTCGGCGAGCCGGTCTTCTATAAACTCGACGCTGAATTGGGCCGAATGCTCGGCATCGGCGCCGTCAAAGGCGTCGAGGTCGGCGCCGGTTTTCGCGCCCGCGATATGACCGGCAGCGAAAATAACGACCAGATGCGCGCCGAAAAAGGTAAAGTTATTTTCGAGTCAAATAATGCCGGCGGTATTACAGGCGGCCTTTCTACCGGACAACCTATCATTGTCCGGCTCACGGTCAAACCTACATCCACGATTGACAAACCACAGAAGACAATCGACAAGTACACCCTGGAGAACAAGGACCTGGCCGCCATCACCCGGCGTGACGCCACTATTGTCGGTCGCATCTGGCCGGTCGCTGAAAATTACACGGCCCTGGTGATACTTGACCACCTGCTCGCACACTACGGCTACCAAGCGCTAAAGGGAAAATGAAGCGGTGAAGAATGAAGAAGAAAAAGCACAAGTCATAACTTCCCTTGTGCCTTTGGAAACCTTCTGACCGTCCTATCATTCCATTGCGGCAAGTGCCTCAGCTTCGGATTCCTCCTGCAGAATGATGGTCGGTTTAACCAGTATCAACAATATCTTCTGGTCCTTGACTATGCTGCGGTTACTGAACAGTCGTCCAATGCCAGGTATCTTGCTCAATATCGGCACACCTGACTCCTTTTCAACTGTTGCGGTTACCTTCTGGCCGCCTAACAGTAACGTCCCGCCATCGGGCACGCTCACACGCGTCCTGACCACCGATGTTTCTGTCTCGGGGACCTTTACAATGTACGTGCTAACCTCGCCTTCTAATCCTGTCGGCGCCTGAACCGTGTGCGACTTCATGCCAAGAAACTCCTGGAGTTCCGCAACAATATTGAGCAATACGTATTTCTTACCCGTAGTAATAGTTGGAGTAATATTGAGAACGGTACCGGTTGGTATATAACCTATATTTTGTCTTTGACCGGTAATACCTGTAACGCCTACGCCGCCAACGCCTACGCCGCCAGCCATTGTTTGCCTCTCAATGTCAGGCGGCAGCGCATACGAAACAGTACTTTCAACCGTAAACGATGCCGACTCTCCGCTCAAAACAGTAGCTTTGGGAGCAGTCAAGGACGTTGCATCCCTGTGGGCCTGGGTCGCCCTAAGTAAAAAATCAACCTGAAGGGTGTCTAAAATCATCCCACCAAACGTCAACTCCAACGCAGAGGCCAATCCTCCCAGGCTGCCGGCAACTTTTGTGATATCGGGTGTGGTATGCTCAAAATGTCTCTGGCTTATGCTTACCTTGCCGGTCGGCACCACCTCAAACCCCTCAAGGACAACTTCCTCACCCTCCGCCGGTGGTGGTATCTCCCACCACTCCAACTCCCGCACCTCAAACTGAGGTAGCCTGGTAAGGTCGATGTCCAGACCGATATCTTCGAGGAAATTCTCGGTCACCAGCAGGAATCTCGCCTCGATAGCAACCTGATCTCCCTGCGCTATACGCAACTGTGTGAGCAGTTTTTCAATCTCATTATGAACGTCACGGGTCTGGTTGACAACAAGCTTCTTATTCCCAAAAGGATTTATGGTGCCCTTTCCACCGTATTCCTCCCAGTTCTCCAGCCCAACAGTCTCCTGGATAAGGTTCATCAGCTCGGCTGCTTGAAACCTGCCTTGTATCTGGCTGAAACCTTG
>Ga0209986_10002376_pt1 | contig 17233 bp, 11 predicted proteins | sample BlataG_FD_183168 | JGI IMG/M metagenome (GOLD analysis project Ga0209986, IMG submission 183168) | Deep subsurface microbial communities from Black Sea to uncover new lineages of life (NeLLi) - Black_00105 metaG (SPAdes) (version 2) | ecosystem: Environmental > Aquatic > Marine > Oceanic >...
TTTTTTTTCGCAGACCATTATAGAATGCTTGAAACAGGCCACTACAGGAGAGCTACCCCCAAACACACGCTCAGGTCAAGCATTCATCCACGATCCCAAAGTCGCCGGCGAAACAGAAATCAAGGCCCAGATCAAGCTCAGATTCAGCACAGCCACCGGACAACCAGTCGTCATCATTAGATCCTTCCAACTCACTCAGCGCAAAAGTACAATGCAGTTCAAAGCCCTAGATAATGTCCTTCAGACTAAGAACAGAAATACAGGAGACGTAGAAGCAGTGACGTATAGATGTGCAGACATTGACCGTATGGTGCCATCTTTGATGGGGGTCACCAAGGCTATTTTAGATAATGTCATCTTTGTGCACCAAGAAGAGTCTAATTGGCCCTTGGCTGATGGCCAGACACTGAAGAAGAAGTTTGACGACATATTTGCGGCAACAAAGTACACCAAGGCTCTAGAAGAATTGCGTAAATTGAAGTCTAAACAAGCTCAGGATGTCAAGGAGATGAAACTGAAACTAGAGCACCTTAAAACTCATAAAGATCATGCATCCAAGCTCAGACTGACTGCTGAAACACATAATAAACAAGCTAAAGTGTACCAAGCTAAAGTTCATGAGCTAGAAGCCACTATTAAGCAGCTGACTGACCACCAATCAACTCTCAACTCGAAGATTAATGCCGTAGCTGATATTAAAGAAGAAGTGATGCAGCTACAAGCTAAACATGAAATGCTGGTTAAAAACAATGCTCAACTGTATGCCCGGCTATTAAGTACTTGTGGCGAAGAGGACCTCACCTTGTCTATAGAGGAGTTACAGAATTGGATGTCGGAATTGGAGCCCAATTTGACATCTGCATCTGCCACCATCACCAGACTCAAAAGAGAAGCCACCTCCAATGCGCAACAAGTAGCTGCTCTTAAAGATCAGTACTCCAAAGACTTACGCACTCACGGCCGCTTAGCTGCAGAGGCTGAAGCTCACACTCGTAATATTCGAGAAAGAGACAGGTATGCAAGAGAAGAAGTGGCTTGCTGTATCGGTATTTCATGTCCTGCTTCTGGGTCTGGCTATCTTGACACTCTAACTGATGATGAGTTTGCTCTGTTTCATCAGGCTTTTCAGAGTCAATTGGACACCATCAGATCTCGGTTGATGGACGCAAAGACCACCCATCGTAAGATTGATGATGATTTGAGTAGTAGTCTTGATAAAGCCAATGCAGAGCTGAGTGGGGCGGTTGAAGGACTGAGAATGAAGAAGGAGGCTATTTCCCGTAATGAATCACGTATTGACGAACTCAACAGACAGTTGGCAGCTAGTTCAGTCAATGCAGTGGCTCTTGAAGAGGCAAAGCAACGTCAAGAGGAGTTGGAAGGTCGTTTGAGTGCAGTACAGGCTGATAGCTCCAAAATCACTGAATTAGAAGTAGAACTGAGTAGATTTCAACAGGAACTGGCTCAACTGACCGCTCAAGGTTCAGCATTGAGGAAAGAGAGAGATCAATTGGCTTCTACAGTTGAAGGAGCTAGTAGACTACGTTTCAAGCTTGCAGAAGCTGCAGATAAGGAGGAGAAGATAGAATCGTTGCTCACAGGTCGTCGTGGTAGGTTGGAAAGTATGCTGGGTTTGCCTCGCGGTGGAGCTCTCCCTGATCCTCACCAATTGAAAAATGTTATTCAAGGCATAGTGCAGAGGCAGCAAGCAGAGGCACAGAGGCAAGAGGCTGCTTTGAAAGGCTTGCAAGCAAAGGAAGCCACTGCAGAAGGCAGCCTGACCACCACACGTCAGCAACTTCAACGGTTACAGCAAGAAGCCAATCAGCTCAACCAGGCCATCACTCGTGCAATGTCAGGTCTGAGTGGAGCTGTTGGTGGTGCTGGGGCTGCCTCAAATGCACTGCTACTGCAGCAACAGCCTCCTCTTGCTGATATAGAAGAAGAGGTAAAGAATAAAGCCACTGAATTAGCCCAGTTGGATGCCTTTGAACAAATATCAGGAGCCATCACCCAAACAGCTATGCAAAGCAACCTGTGTATGACTTGTGCCAGACCATTCGCCACTACTACAGAGAAAGAATCCTTCCTCGCGAGACAAAGAGCAGAAGCAGCATCTGTTCCGACCAGAAAGCAAGAAGTCCAAGCTGCCATCACTCAGATGGAGACTCGCCTGAATATCTTGAGGCAAGTACAGCCCACTGCTCAACGTCATGATGCATTGACCCAGAATGAAATCCCCAATTTGCAGCGTCAGGTGTCTGAACAAGAAGCCTTGCTGAAGGACATTAAAGCCCAGTTGGAAGATACAATGGCATTGTGGGCAAGTGCAGATGGTGAAGCTACTGAAGGTAAAAAAGTACTCCAAGAAGTAGCGTGGCCAGTGGAGCACCTGGCTACTGAAGCTCGTGCTTTGAGGGTAGAAGTGGATTCCCTTAGAGGTGATGTGACTGCTACATCTACAGTTCGTACAGTAGCAAATGTGGATGCTGATCTTGATTCTTTAGAACATAAAAAGGCGCAAATTGAGGCAGCAAAAGAAGATGCAGCTCGTAGGCTCAACCGTCACAGAGATCAGCAGTCCCATCTCCGCGCTGAGATTGCTAAGGCAAGAGAGGATGTAATGCGTCTGAGTGCTGCATCTGAACGTAAGACTGCATTGAAAGCTCAGATTGATGAAATTATAGCTCTCAATCAAGCTATGTCTAATCAAATTGCTGGTGCAGCTGATGAAAGAGCAATGTTAGAGGCAAGGCGAGCAGAGGTGGAGGCAGAGCGTGCTCAGCGTCGTTCTGAAGCTGCTGCCAGAGAAGGTGAGCTTGAAAGCCGTCTCAAGTCCCTTGATGCAGCAGAAATGCAGCTCTCATCCAGACAAAGAGCTGTTGAAGAGTACGTCTCTGCTGGAAAGGCCGACCAGCTCAACCAGGCCACCCGCCGACTGGAAGAGCTCAAGCAACGTCAAAAGAATGCGGAAGCTCAAGTAGCAGCGCTGGAGACTGAATATAAGCAGATTGAGCAAGAAGAGAAGGAGAGTAGCGCTATTAGACATCAACTAGATGAAATCCTTGCTTATAAAAAGTCCAAGGTGGAGGAAGATATTATTTCAGGCCAATTAGATTCTAAAACCGCCAGTGCTGGATCTGTGGGAGACCTCCGCATACTGCACAACGAGCTCACCTATGTGGAGTCTCAGCTTCAAAAGCAACGTACTGACAGAGATAAGACTCTGGGATCACTCACAACAGTAGCAGAAGCAGCCACCACTGCTATTACTGACCTCAGTCACCCTCAATATGAAGGCATTGAGGAGAAACATGGGAAGGCAATGATTGAGCTGATGACGACTCAAATGGCCAATAGCGACCTTGAAAAGTACCACAAAGCATTGGAAAGAGCTTTGTTATCCTTTCATACCACCAAGATGGCTGACATCAACACGATCATTAAAGAGCTGTGGCAAAAAACCTACCGTAATAGTGACATTGACTATATAGCCATCAAAGCTGACAGCGAAGGGGCCACTGCAGCTCGTAGTTACAACTACAGGGTGGTGATGAGATGCGGTGACGCTGAGCTCGACATGCGTGGGAGATGCTCTGCTGGACAAAAGGTGCTTGCGTGCCTGATCATCCGACTGGCTCTTGCAGAGACATTTTGTCTCAATTGTGGTATCCTAGCGCTGGACGAGCCAACGACGAATCTGGATGCAGACAACAGTGGTGCTCTTGCCGAGGCACTGAGGGCTATTATGATGACGCGGAGGGAGCAGGAGAACTTTCAGTTGATTGTTATTACTCATGATGAGAATTTTGCTAGGCAGATTGGTACTAGAGAGCATGCTGAGTATATGTGGAGGGTGGAGAAGGATGAGCATCAGCATTCTACCATCATTCAAGAGGTGATCGAGGAATAGTGATAATAGGTACGGGAGGGAGGGAGATGGCGATGCTGTTTTGTATAGAACTTAAGAATATTTGTTATAATTGTAGCAGGTATTTATTATGTGTAGATAGATTGTAATGATAATGTGGCTCTTCTCATACATGATAGGATCTAGATATGGGGCCAAGAGTGACTGAAAGAGTCGAGAGAGATGTACTAGGCTCGTCGTGACGCTGGGCGACTGCTGTCAGAAAACAAAATGGGGTGTTTTTTGAAACGACCCTTCAGCAGACTTTTACAGCTTCTTCATAAAGAAGGGCACAATTGCATATGCAAAATGGACGATGATGACTTTGTAAGTTACTTTAATTAAACCGAGCAGCAAAACTTCACCTTAAATTAGCGATCTACTGAGCTGATACCACCTTGTTTTATCATGCAGGACATTGAATTAATAGTGGAGATAGAGAGGGATGCCTACAGAAAATTAGAAGAGCAACAACGAGCAGAAGCAGCAAATAATCATCGTCAAAATCAAAATGGAGCTCCACATCACCAGTTCCACCAACCTACAGGCTTCCAGCATCCTTCCCATCCTCATCATATACCTCCAGTCTCCATACAATACGGTGCCGGTCAAAGATATGCTCCTCCACGACATGAGCCCCGACCTGCTCCTCCTCCCTCCACCGTCTATTACAACCAGCTACCTCATTATCCGCAACAGCAGCACCAAGCTCCATTTCCTCAACCACAACAGCCACCTCCTCAAAGACAAACCATTTACAACTCGTGGAAAAGTCGGACCACCAAGTCTCAAGAAGCTTTCAGAATGGCTGGGCCCCCCATAAACCATCCCTTCTTCCGTCCTCCTGCTGCTGCTCCACTTCCTTCTCACGCTCCTTCTCAGACTGGACCTGTTGCTGGCAACAATACTCATTACACCATGAATAATGATAGAAGCAATAATCAACATCCAAATCAAATGTACCAGGCTCAACAACAGCAGCAGCAGCAGCAACAACAGCATTATCACCCCCTTCCTCCTCCTCCTTCTTTTTCTTCTAACCAAAACAATGCATACAATAGCAACGGAAACCAAATGAATCTCTACAACAACAGTACAACTATGCAGCCACCACATCAAAACCCACAATGGCAACAACAGCAGCAGCAACAGATAGGGAGAAATACAGCCATTCCCAACCACCACCACCATCCTCAACCATCTCTCGATATTTATCACCAACACCAACCAGTGGTACAGCAACGGCCAAATAACCATCTCAATCAACCAGCTGTTCCCCCTATTTCTATTACCAAGCATAGAAACACAGGCCCGCCTCCTACACTAGCACAGTCTAAACTTCCCTTTCCTCCCAGCTTAACTAACAGCAGTAATAATGATAGAAATGGTATACATAACAACTATCAGCAACTTCAACCTCAACCTCAACCAGTTTACCACCACCCTGATCAACAACAGCAGCAGCAACAGCAAGCTGAAAGACATGTAAAGCCAAGAGAGACTGAAGTGGATGATGGTAGAGATGATTTGCTGCCTATTCAGGCTGATAATAATAACAATATGTGTATGGATCTCATACCATGTAGCACCACAAATGGAGGGATCAAGGTACACAAACAAGCAGCTAAAACCTGGGAGTACCCCTCCAATGTAGCTCAACGCCAATACCAGCTGTCTGCTATCGAATGCGCTCTGCTCCACAACACACTCGTATGTCTCCCAACCGGCCTTGGTAAAACACTCATTGCTGCAGTAGTCATGCATAACTTTGCTCGTTGGTTCCCAGAAGGGAAAATTGTCTTTATTGCTCCTACAAGACCTCTAGTGGAGCAGCAGATTCATGCCTGTAGGAAATGCACTGGTATGACTTTAGAATCTGTGCAAGAGCTGACTGGCAAGATTGATTCAGAGTCCAGAAAAGAAGCTTGGCATACAGATGAAAAGAGATTCTTCTTTGCCACGCCTCAGACGTTCTGGAATGATGTCAAGAAAGGCATCTGTCCGTATGAAAAGGTGACATGTATTGTAATTGATGAGTGTCATAGATCTGTGGGAGATGCAGATACGGTTTTATGCATCAAGTTTTTCAAACAAAAAAAGATGAAATTCAGAGTCCTAGCACTCAGTGCCACTCCTGGGTCGACAGTTCCCCGTGTACAAGAAGTCATTGACAACTTGATGATATCTTCAGTTCAATGTAGGACAGAGACTGATCCACAAGTGAAGGAATTTGTGTTTAAGAAGGCTGTTGATGTTGAAATTGTGGTTGATAGCTTGAATGGACCAGAGTCTGGGTTGAAAGGAGAGCTCCTTGGGTTGTTGCAGCTGGCACTTGGCAAGCTGGCGGCGTGGAAAGCTTGGAATGGAGTCATTAATGCGGAGTATGTTACTGCATTTGGATTGAGGCAGGCCGTATTAGACCAGCAAACACCTTCATTATCAGGCGGAGGGGGAGGATTACAGCAACGCAGTGGTTACAACAACAGCAACAACAACAACAACAACAACAACAACAACAGTTATAACAGTAATAATAATAGCAAACCTGGTACTGGGGGAGGTAAAGTAGCTTGGAAGAACCCTCAGGCAGTAGAACTACTTACACAAGCTGCTCATATAGCAACAGCAAGAGATTTGCTCCTCCAAGAAGGTCCAGGACCAGCTCTCAAATTCCTCAAAGGGAAAGAAAAAGATGGCCCAGCAGCTATGAAGACAATCCGTGCTTCTCTACCTGGCTACCTGCCATTTATGAATCATCTTACTGGAGCAGTAAGAGCTGGAGGCAGTAGTCCCAAGATGCGAAAATTGATAGATATATTGACAAAACACTTTTCACCTTGTTCTTCTTCTTCAATACAAGAAGTAGTGGGAGGAGGAAAAGTGGATGAAGATGACGATGCTACTACTACTACTACTACTACTACTACTACTAATGATACAGAATTTGGACGTGTTATTGTGTTCACATCACTCAGAGAAAGTGTTGAAAACATAGTCAAAGCTCTAGAGGAACATTCACCCCTCATCAGAGCCAGGCCATTTGTAGGACAGAGTGTAGGGGCAACTGGTGGCAGTGGTGGTAGTGGATCAAGATGGAGAGGTAGTAGGGGTGGTGGAAGTGGCAGCAGCAGAGGAGGAGGAGGTGGTCGTGGCAGTAGTAGTACCACTCGTAGCGGTGGTGGTGGGAAAGGTATGACACAAAAAGACCAAAAGAAGGTGCTCAAAGACTTCAAAGAGTCTGTCATTAATGTCCTGGTAGCGACATGCATCGGGGAAGAAGGCCTGGACATCCCTGCAGTTGACCTCATTGTCTGTTTTGATGCAGCTGCATCTCCAGTCAGATCTGCACAGAGAGAGGGACGGACTGGTCGTCACGGTGAGGGTAGAATTGTGTATATACTGTCTCAAGGGAGGGAAGAAGAAGAGTTTACCGGGAGACAAGCAGCTCTAGCTGGGTTGCTGCAGCAGCTGGGTCAGGCAGAGATGAACTTTCAGTTGCATGCGCCTAATCCCAGGATGTTGCCGAGAGCATTTCATCCTCAGCGTAGGGATGTGTTACTTACAAACATGGAGGAGGAGGAAGGAGAAGAAGGAGGAGGGCGCGGTGGTGGAGGAAGAGGAAGAGCGCCACGAGGTAGAGGCAGAGGCAGAGGGGCCAGTAGCAAGACGACAGCAGCAGTGGTGAAGAAGAAGCGACAACCACAGCCCATCTTCCAAGGAGGTAGTTTTGTCCCTTTTGATGATAATCACAATAATGATGCAATGGCTGTAGATGCTGATTCTTTGAATGCTCCTGCTATTAGGCTATTACAAACAATGAAGGATCATTGTCAGAAACATCCTCCTCCTCCTCCTCCTCCTCATGCCTCTTTCTTCTCTGATGGTAATGGTGCAGCACACCCTCCGTATTCCCCCTTTCCATCCCAAGCCACTGCTGCTGCAGGCTTCAATTCTCCTCCCATCGCCATAATTGCACCAAAAACCCTGCTGTTCGAGGCATCAAAGGATGCCATTAAATATAGTCATGATGTCAGGACTGGAGCAATGAGTAGTGTCAATGTGTTGCCACCTCCTCGGGCCCTCTTTAGGGCAGTGATGGAAGAAAGACAGGAAGAAGAAGAGGAGAATAGGGGTGAAGAACAACAAAAAGAAACATCATCATTAAGGCAGCCAATGGCACAACGACTGGTAGATGGTGGCATACGACTGGATACTGGCAAGGAGCTGAAACGTACCGAAATGTTGAGGCCAAGCACTGGCGGTGGTAATGACAGACGTGCTGCAAAGGGGGAGCAAGGTGTACATCGTTGGTCATTCCTTGCACTGGATGCAGCTCTACCTCCACCACAAGAGTCATTATTGCAGAAGAAGAAGAATGCTAGAAAGCTAAAAGGTGATGCTATAAGACCAGTAAAGAGAAGGAAGCAGACAAAGACAAAGACAGTCGTTGCATCAGCTGTTGTGCAGACTGTTGCTGAGCAATATGTAGAGAGATGTGATAAGGAGCAAGCAATGATGGTACAGCTCCCTACTACTATCACTGAGCAGCCTCAACAACAGCAGCAACAATGTATTGAAGTACAACGACCATCACAGTCACAAGCATTTGCAGCATCTCCTCAAGGAGATATTTTCAACCTCCTGACTGATGATGAAGACAAGTCACAACCCCCACCACCACCACCACCAGCAATGGTGATGCATATAAACGAGGATGAAGAAGATGTGCCATTGTCTAAACGCAGAAATCTACTGCTTAAACAAGCAACTCAATCTCAGGCAAGGAAAGGTCATCATCAGCAACAACAACAACAGATAGTTGGTACCAATAGCAGTAGTCTTCCTCCTTGTCAGCCAAGTGGAAGCCTCCCATCTCCTCCACCTCCTCCACCTCATAATCCACCACCACCATCATTACAAGTCAGACGACCAACAACAGAGGGCAGATCACAGGATTGTATCATAATCAACAATAGTACCATTGATGACAGCCCTCAGTATCACCATGAAGAAGGAGATGATCCATTCTACGAGCTACCTCCCTTGGATCATGATTTATGGTACAACAATAGGGATGATGGTGTGTATGGTGACTATAACGCTGACGATATAATAATAACAGAGGGATCATTACCTGAGAATAATAACAGGAGGTTGGCTGGGTTGGTAAAAGGTAATGTGGTTGAAGATACTCCTCCTGATGGTAGTCTGAACCACCACCACCACCATCCCCAGGGGAGTCAACAACAACAACAGATGCTCATTGAGACTATTCCTTCATCTTCTGATTCCCCTGAACTCGCCATTCCACTGGGCGGACGGCGTCTCAACGTCAGCAACAACAATAACAGACGGTACCAGGTGGTGCTTGATAGTACACAAGAATCGACTCCCAAGGCTGCACCACCTCCTCATTGTTCTTCTCAACAACAACATCAACAAGATTGGGGAGGGAGTGGTGGATCAGGAGTTCTCCCTGTTCCATTATATGATGATGGGGATGGTAATGTTGTCAGGCAGCAACCCCAAAAGAAGAAGAAGAGAAGATTGCGTAAACTTGGTGAACCGTCTCGTCTATCTGTTCCCTCTCTACAACACCATCAAGAACAGCATCAAAAGGATACTGTTGGTACCAGTAACAACAGACATCAACATAGACAGCAGAGGCAGAAAAAACAACAAGAGCAGCAGCAGAAGAAGAAGCACCGCGCATCTGCATTTGTGGACATTGAAGCCGAGGGTTCTGATGATGATGAAGAAGACGATACTGATGAAGACGACGATGAAGATGGCAGCCAGGTTGATCCCCACCATAAGGGCTTTATAAATGATGGTACTCCCACTCAACCTCTTAGTAGTGGAGGCCTCCCTCATTACTACCATCACCACCACCATCATCATCATAGAAACAATAATAATAATGCAGGGCCTGGAAGGGGAGTGAGAATGATGGAGGATGAAGACAGTCCATCTCTAATGGCTCAATTTAAAGCCATGGTAGCCAACCGTCACAAAAGATTGGTGCAAGATACCCCTCCTGACAACTATAGAATTAGTAATAACAACAACCATCATCGACATCTTCACCACCACTTGCATCAGAACAACAACAACACCAATATAAATGGTGGAGATCAACAGCAGCAGCTCCAAGGTGTCGGTGATGATGACGATTACGATAAGGAGGATTCATTTATAGATGATGATAGCAATAATGATGGCATGGAGGAGTTAGATGATGATGATGTTCATGATGATTTCTGTGCAGTGTGTGGAGAAGTGGGTGAGTTGGTGTGTTGTGATAGTTGTCCTAGTGCGTATCATATGGGGTGTGCTGAGTTGGAAGAGTTGCCTAAAGGAGAGTGGCTGTGTCCTCAATGTTGTGGAGATGGTGATGACGGTGAGGAGGAGGAAGATGATGAAGAAGAAGATGATGATGACGAAGGAGAAGTGCCAAACTGGGATTTGGTCTGAGTGAGAGCGGGAAGAGGCAGGGGTCGAGTGTCGGTGCACATGTCTGGGGAGAAAAAGAGCAGGATTACAAAAATAACATTCTTTTCATTGTAAATTTCATGGATATGTGATAGATTTGAGAAGATAAGACGCTTATATACGATGTTTAGTCAAGGAACATCGATAAATAAGAAAGTTCCGAGATTCATGCAACCTTTTTGCATCCCTTTGAACATAACTCCAGCTACAATCGGTCAAATTAGACAAGCATGCGCACATAGAAGATTGCCATCAAGGAGAAACAACCCCTCACCCTCCCATGTTCTCGCTCCCAGAGAAGAAAACAAACAGACCGCCTCCGCCTCCTCTTTGGAAGGGGAAGACAACATCAGCCAACAAGAAGAAGAACAACCAACAACCCAGACTAGTAGGGTTACAACATCAGCATCGGCATCCACTAGAACAGATAAGCCATCAGGCAAAACCAACAAGAAAATAAAACGATTCCAACTGTTGTGTGTATCTACAGCCATTGTCGACGTCAAGTCCAACAAAGTCCTCGTCAGCAGGCGGCCCAAAGAAGCACGATTTGGTGGCACCATAGAATTCCCTGGTGGTAAAATAGAACCAATTAATTATGCTGGTGGCCATAGAGAATCCCCCCAGGAAGCTGCAATTAGAGAGCTAGAAGAAGAAGTGGGCGTGACAGCAGCGGAATCAGACCTAGTTCCGCTCACCTTTGTCAGCACCCCCACTCCAGGAAGGAAGGTGAATTATATTGGGATGTTGTTTGTATGTCAAACTTGGAAAGGAAGTCCACAGAGTCTAGAGGGTCAGGAGCTAATGTGGGCTAGTGTTGAGGATTTAGAAAATCTGGAGATTAAGGAGAAGGATGGGACAATGAGGCCGTTTTTCCATGCCGTGAGGAAATATTTGACAAAAAGGGCTAAAATGCAAGCGAGTAGGGAAAAGATGAAGATGAGAAAGAGGAAGAAAAAAGAAGAGAAGCTGGGTTTGGAATTGATAGACGACGATGGCGATGAGGAGGATGAGGATGAGGAGGAGGAAGATGAAAATGATGAAGAAGAAGAGGAGAAGGGAGCACGAATGCCAAAGCAACAACAAACGAAGAGAAAACAACAAGGACAACAAAAGGAGAGACAGTCCACACGACCAGCAGTACCACCATCACCAGCAGTAGTACTATCTTCAACAATGTTATCATCTCCACTAGGCACAAGAAGGAAGCTAAGAACAATGCTTCTTCAAGGTTCAGCATCTCACCAAATAGTAGATGCTACTGACCGTCAATCTCAACAATAGCCACAACCATTGTGGAATGTATTAGTTTTTACCAATGTACGGGAAAGTCCATCATGACCATCATCAGTTGACCCAATATGCAGTATATAGTATACTGATGTCAAATGGAAGAGTGTATCATCGATTTGTTACTGTGTGGGAGCACGTGTTCAAGGAATCAAACCACCAACCTTTGCTCACCTAAAGGAGCCCCACGCGCAGGAGGCTGGGATTGCCGTGTGTAGTCCTCCTTCCAACCATGTAAAATGGAAGAGTTATTATTATTATTATTTTACACACATATATAGGAGCTCTATTTAGAAAGCTATAAGACAATATTATTATTCCTATCAAAAAGCTCTCTCGACGCTATTAGATTTGAGAAATTCTCCACCGTGGGTTTTCATGAGAATCGTTGGCAGCAAAGAGCCCTACCCCTTGCATTTTTTTTTTGACCGTTTAACAGTTGTGATCTCGTTATACAAAGCCCTCACGATTTTTGCAAACTGCTTTTCCCCCAATGCGTCGACGCTGTTCTTGGGCTCCAATGAAGGCCTTAGAGTTCTGATGAGCTTCTTCAAGTGGCACCATACATCGGTTATCATTAACTACCACATTGAGCTGTGCAGCCCACAGTTTAACGGTATACGTGCTGGCTTCAGTGACCGCAATGGTTCTTTTGCGAGGTTCTGCTGGCCGCGGTCTTCGTTTCTGTTTTCGTCGCCGCTGCTGCTGTTGCAGTTGTTATTGTGGATACTGACGATTGTACTCGATTTTCAATCAATTGAACCATCAAAGGATCTATCCCAATGGGCTCTGCTATGGATAATGTAACATCAGGGTATAATTCACTAGCTTCTTTTACCAAGGCAGGTATATCATCTTGTATATGTCTTCCCTTAGAGAGAAAGTAGGGAGCAATGACAATGCTTAAGGCACCTTGGTCTCGGCATTCTTTGATTGCGAGAGCTATTGAAGGTTGTGCTATTTCCATGTGCGCTACTTCTACTATGGATCTTTTGGTGATTTGTTTGTAGAGTTGGACGAATTCATTGAGCATGAGGTTGGATTCTGTTCTTCTGGATCCGTGGTCGACGATGATTACAGCTGTTGTTGGAGAGGAAGGGAGGAGGTCGTCGGGAAGGGAATGGGAAATGTCTCCCATTACAGGAGGCAAAGCTCTTCGTTTTTGAGGGAATTGCCGTCCAGGAGTATGAATGTGGTGGTTATGGATGCAATATGGGGATATGCGGAGTAGGTTGGAGTATTTCCGTATGTTGATTTCAGACTTTGAAATCCTTATTCTGTAGTTTGATACATTCATTGTGCTCGTCTCAAAGCTTTGCCCAGGATGAACCTATTGACGAGCGATACATGTGCAAAGCATTTTCCACCCAGGGCCATTACACTCCCTAAGAAAGGTCAACAGGCTTTCCCCCTCACATTGTCTGTCGCTCCCATGGGTATATTAGGCCCCTGGCAGGCCTCTCCAGCCACCTACTAGCTGGCCTATATTTTTGAGGTAGGCCTCTGGAGAGGCCTAAATCCAATGTTAGACCTCTGAGTAGGCCAAGGCCTAACAGCTCTATACCTCTCATAGTAGGCCCCTGGCAGGCCTCTCCAGAGGCCTAAAACAGCCACCCCCTCTCCCAGTGCCACCGCAAGACCTTGCTCGGGGAGCCTTAAACCCAGTAATTTCCTTCCTTAAATGCGATATTAGTAACCACAAATCCATACAAACTGACTCAAAGCGGTTGGTAAGCTCGAATCAAAGTACAACCAGTGGTCTTGCCCCCTGGAAACAATATCTTTTGATTTTCGAGCAAGAATTGCTTTTGTTTTGTATTATTGTTTTGGTTTTTTGCACCTACAATACACGCGTGTACTTCAGAATCTGCCACATATTTCATAATAAGTCAAAATTCTCTTGCACTAGCATTCTAGACGGCTTCAATTCCTGATAAAATGGCAGACCTTGCCGAAGTACCTAGAGAATTAGACATAGCAGCAGTTGTTGCTCCACAAAACGAATCTCAGATCTTACTAGATCCTATTACGGATGAAACCCAGCTCTCCACCCCAAACGAAGATGGCTTGAAACCTCTTAAATCCTCCTCCGACGACCCTAAGAAGTCCCTGGCCAAGAAGGGCTCCGACACAACAGACGAAACAGACGAAACAGTCTTCTTCAGCTGCAATATCTGCTATGAACTAGCTTCAGAACCAGTAGTCACTGTCTGTGGTCACTTATATTGCTGGCCTTGTATCTATAGATGGCTTCAAGTCCAGAGTCAGTGCAGGACCTGCCCCGTCTGCAAGGCAGGCGTAGAAAGGGACAAGGTCATCCCCATCTACGGCCGCGGAGGCAGCACTGTAGATCCAAGAGCTAAATCAAAAGGAGAAGAAGACAGCATGAAAGAGATAGTCCCTCATCGCCCCCATGGGCAACGACCAGCCCCAGTCATGCTGAGAAGCAATAACAATGGTAACAACGGCAACAATGGTAGTGGTGGGATGATGACTATTAATGGCAACAATGCTCAGATGAATGGTCAACAAGGACTAGGCATCATTCCAACACTGTTTGGTCTTCCTAATGGGGCAGGACAAGGAGGGTACGCGGAGCCTCTCACTCCAGAGCAACAGCATCAAGCATTCTTGTCCAGGTTGTTGCTCATGTTGGGTAGCTTTGTCATCATGTGTTTGCTGCTGTTCTAAGACAGAAAAGATCATGTATAGTGGTATAGAAGTTCTGATTAGTTAATGAGAGGGAAGGGGGGAAAGAGAGCTTTAATTACCCCCCCCCCCCCCCCCTTTCCTGTGTTCAGAAAAGTCCTTGAATACTAGAGGGGGGGAAACAATTTGGAACCAGCCAGATCTTAAAATATCTATAACTAGCTAGATTGGCCTAAATGCCTCTTTTTTCAAATTAAAGTAAAGTATTCATCTGTTCCACAAGCAGAGTAGGTTAGTATTACTGTTCATTGTGGATGTCGATCTGTCTTCTGTTTTTCATACGTGTTCACTTGGTAGAAGAACGGAAGTTTTGTACAGTACAGGTAGTTGGTTTTATGCGCAAGTTTCTATTTCCCTCCCTTTCTTATTTTAGCGTCACTCCTTTTTTGGTGACGTCTTCTGACATAAAAAGTAGCAGTATCCATCCATCCATGTTAAGTTTTTGATTATTACCGGATCTCTCTTTTTCTAGCATATCTCGTCTTTCCTCTCAACCGTTCGACTGTCTAAAAAGTATTTCTGCCCTAATGTAAATGCAACGTGTTGATCTTACACTGATCTTACACTTACTAATAACTAAACTTAAGAAGACATGATGAATGGATTCATATCATATTTATACAGCAACTTTCTCTCTCTCTCTCTCTCTCTCTCTCCCTCCCTCCCTCCCTCTCCCTCTCTCATCGTCCTAGAGAAGTAGACGGTTGCTCAATATAGAGTTGCATTTCAAGCAATCCTTGCACAGTACATGATTTTATAGGAATAATATGTGGATTATCATCAGAAGAAAACTCAATAGAATGACCCATGTTATTACTACTACCATTGTTACTGATATCTTCCTCTGCCCAATGATGATCATTTGGAAGGCAGCCTGGACCAGACCTCGTTGCCATGTAGGCGACAATCTCAAAAGAACAGCCCTGTGGAAGAGGTGGTAATGATGCGTGTACATATTGCAACTTAAGAAAGAAGGCTCTCAAATGAGATTCTAGTTCCTGTAGTCTTAACCTAGCTTGGGTGTCATTGTCATTGTTGTTGGTGGCTGCAGCGAGGGAGGTGGAGTCGGTGAGCATGAGCAAACGTGGTTCTAAGATGAATCGTTCTAAGATAATGGTTTGGGTTTCTGGTGGGGAGAGGACTACTAAAGATAGTTTTCTAAGGGTACTAGCAGCGATGGGGTCTTTGAGGCCATGGAGAGCGTCTTCTATGTAGGTGTTGAGGTCTGGGTGCCTGGAGCGGTGGACGGCCAGGCCGTAGAGTCGCCGACATTCGAATATGTCTCGTCGATAAAGCTCCCTGGTGAAGAGGATTTCATGTATGACTGCTTCGAGGAACTCTAGAGTTATGTCTACTAGCGAGTCGCTTGATCTATTATTCATTATATGATAACGATGAATAATTTGCTTCGGGTTTTATATAATATATAGTCTATAATTGCATTCTCATCATACCAATGACCTCAGAATTTTAAATTTGAGATATAATTAGTTCATCATTGTGCTTTACATCCTCCCCTATCGTCTCGTCCCAGCACGACGTCGACATTGGAAAAAAAAAAGACGAAGAACAAAAAACAAGATTACATTAGGGAAAAAAGCACCTCCCACTCCTTCAAAACATATATTATTAATGACTAATCAATCCAATAATGCTCTCATATTAGCTGTAGGAAAACAGAAAGAATACCAGGTGCAATTGGTGTTGGAATGTGGAGTAAGTAAACCATCCAACTTTTTTTCCCCTTCTTCCCTTCCCTTCTACTTGACAGACTTCTTACTCTTTGCCATCCTAACCAAGTCCATCACCTGTGGTGCACCCAACACCACTGCTCCTGTAACACCAGTCACCAACCACACAAATGGCCAATTGTTGCTTCCTGCAGAAAGACTGACAATGGAGACAACAGCCAACACAACTTGCATGGGAGTTCCTATTTTCAAGAAATCTCTTGACGAATGCCCACCAGCAGCCATAGCCATCAAATTGGTTTGGTAACCAAAGGAACTCATAAACACTGAAGAAGCACCCAACATAACTGAATAACTCAATATGTAGACGTCAATGCCATCGTTTTTACTGATCGTTGCCGCAACGGGGAAAATAAGAGCAGCAGCAGAGTTATTACTGATGACTTGAGACATGAGCATTGTTGCCATATAGATGGCAGCAATGATGAAAGTAGATCCACCAGCTGACTGACCAACGGAAATAACACCATTGGCAATAGCAGCAGCTGCTCCAGATTGTTCCATTGCAGCCGATACACCAAAGGAACCAGCAATCATAACATATACGTCCCATTTGATTGCTTTCCTGGCTTGATCCGGGCTCATGCATCCAGTCAAAAGCATAATAGCCACAACGACCACAGCTCCTGGCAAAATATCGAGCACTTCTACTGCGTAGAGAATGAATGCAGTTGCAATTGCAGCCACAGCAATAGCTGTGTGGAAGAATCTGGGGGGGTTAGTATTCTCCATTTCAATGACGGTAGAAAAGTACTTGGAGTCATTATGCAGCCGAGAGAAAGATCCACCAGTATCCAATAGAAGAATGTCACCAGCCTTGAGCACCACTTCACCTGGCTTGGCCTTGATTCTCTGACCCTTGCGAGCCACAGCCACAATAGCAGCGTTGAAGTGCTCTCTGAAGTCGACTTCAGCTGGGGTCTTGTCGCACAATGGGGATCCTTGAGCCACAATAGCCTGGACCAACCTTCTCTCAATATATGCTGTTCCCTTCAGCCTGGAAGCATGCTTCTCAGCCAGGGGAGAGAGACCTGGAGTGTTTCTAATAAACTTGACAGAGCCTGCAGAACCAGCAATACAC
>Ga0209986_10002377_pt1 | contig 17231 bp, 22 predicted proteins | sample BlataG_FD_183168 | JGI IMG/M metagenome (GOLD analysis project Ga0209986, IMG submission 183168) | Deep subsurface microbial communities from Black Sea to uncover new lineages of life (NeLLi) - Black_00105 metaG (SPAdes) (version 2) | ecosystem: Environmental > Aquatic > Marine > Oceanic >...
GGTCTTAATCTGGTGCATAGCCAACTCCATCTGCTCACGATTAAGTTCGCGCTGTTGCCAGTTTGTTACGCACTCCTTACACCATATCAGGGCTTGAAGCATATCGGCAGCGCCAGCAAGCATCCGAGCGTTTGCTTCGGCATTACAAGCCGCGTCATTGACGGTTGCAATACGCCGCTCACAACTGAAAATGTCCCAGTCCTCACTACCAGGGTTTCGAGTCGGCTCACACCGATACGGTCGAGGGTCCGCTTCTCCTGGACTACGCACTTCGTAAAGCATTATCTTAATCTCCTTTCACCACAATGATTGCCACGGCGTAACCACACCCGGCATCCTTACATAGTTTTGCAGCAAGAAAGTTCCCGGCAACCGCCGCCTTCCCACGTGTGGAGTACCGCACAGCACAACCGTTTTCGTCAGTCACATACAGTGGCGGACCTATTACATCGTTGCTGTAGACCACACGGCAACCGGCCCAAAACTCAGGGGATTTCTGCATCTCACCATTATCTCCGAAAACACGGTAACACTTCTCGACGAACGCATTAAACGACCGCTGTTCAGGCATTATTCTATACCCCTTTCATTTTGACGTATCATCCTTCCTTGTTTGGTATACGTCGTGTTCCGTTCAATCGGTTTCCTTACAACCTTATCTGCATTAGTATGTGTTCAGTCCACACAACATCGCCCTGGTTGCCGCGCTCATGGAATAGTAGCGGGTTACCATCGAATTTCTGGCATTGCATCTGTACTACACCATCTTTATCCATCGTACCGAGCAAATCGGTCAAATAGTCGGGATTCATGCTAACCACAAAATCGCCCCCGGCCCGTTCAACATCATCGTTTACGGGTATACTCAGTTCGGCATGACCGACATCCGGCGTCTCAGCCGTAACGTCAATCTGGCTGCTAACGTTTAGTCTGATACAGTTGTAGTGCCGAGTAGCAACAACCGAGACGGCGTCAACAGCTTCGAGCATATCGGCGATACTGAACCCGACTGACCGAATTGTGCCGCTTGGTCGGACTTGTGCCCAGTCAGGAAACCGCCCGTCTATCGTGATACTAATCAGTCGCGTGTCGCCAAGATCAACCGCTATCTGCTCTGGTTTACCATGTACTTGTACAAGCTCGTCCCCGGCCCCATCCAGCACCCGCCTAATTTCGTTGATCATTTTTTGTGGGATCGTCACGGCATATTCGATACCATGGTACTCTTCGGTCTCAAACACACTGTGGCTCATACGCCGCCCATCGGTCGTTGTGATCGACAATCCGTTATCGTCGATTACAAATCGTGCACCAGTCAGGATATATCGGGTCTGGTCGCAGCTAATCGCGTATTCCGTCTGTGCGATCATCCTAGCCAACACATCAGCCGGTATGTGGAACATAACCCCACCAGCCCGATCGATTTCGGGAATTTCCGGCAGATCTTCAATCGGCGTTACATCGATCACTACCGTCAATTTCCCGCTAGTGATCTTCAACTGTTTGATCCCATCCTGGCTCACGTCCGCCAAGGTTACCGTATCAGACTTACATCCATTGATCACGGTGATAAGTCTGGCCAGCTCAACAGCAGTTTCGCCAGAGCCGTCTACGTCCGCCGGTATCCAGTCAATTCCTGTAACCCTTAGGTCCGTTGCAGTGATCTGGACCCCTTGTCTTTCGGTTGTCAGCCGGATACATGACGTCTGTATCCTCTTTTTATTAACCCGTCGTTTTGCCACCTTCAGCGTCTTAACAAACTGCTTTCGATCAATTGTTACGTTCATTGTCTCGGTCTCCTTCTCTCGGCCGTGTTCCCTCGTTACTCTTTTCAGTTTCCATTATACCGATGTCCGATGTCACCTTCTGCGCCATCCTTGTTTCGGGAAGCGGGAAGGTCGGGAAGTCTGCGATCAATTACGCCAGTCCCGCGTCCATGCTACCCTTTACCACCGAAGTCATACTCATACCTAATTCTACTTATCTACTCCACGTTTCACGCGATCAGCTTCCTCGATTGCACGCAACCAGCCGTTCAAAAACTGATACAGTTCTCGCGGCTCCAATCTGCCAGACAATTCACGCCGTCCACGCTCAAGCGATACATACAGCCGGGGGCGGCCATAAGCATACTCAACATAGATGTGCCCCTCTTCTTGCAGTGTCAACGGGCGACCCGTTACCCTGTTGAGTTTCTGAGCTGTTTCTTCTAATACCATCCGCGTAATTCTCATCGTCTCACCCTCCGTTTTGGTGTATCTACCCCTACTTCTTAACCCATGTTCGCAGCTCGCAAAAACCTACCGCGATCAAACTGAGGGTTGTCGCGTTCAAATAGGTCCGCGAGGTCTGACGTTATTTGCCAGAGCATGTCTCCGCGTCCAGTCTTGATTCGTGGGTTTGCCCCGTTCTCCGCGAACGGTTTTGCGTTATACAACAGTCTCGCTATTGTTTCGTGGTGTCTTTTTGCAAACATTGTCGTAGATATGGTCTCCTCTTCTTACTTTACCTTACACGCACACCGATGACCCGACCACTACCGTCACGCCGTTCGATAAGCCCGTCTTTACGTTCGTGCAGGCAGGAGTATCTTGCCTGTGCCCGCACTTTCGATAGCGGCAATCCGAGGAACCCTGCTACCAGCTCGCGTGCAGTCCTGCGCCCTCTCATTTTCTCTTGCTCCTTTCTGTTGCGACTACCACACCCTCAGTCAGTTAGCTACCCCTTTGCTCCGCAAGCATCGACAAACCTTGCCTCGTCAAACGCCTCGTTATCGGTCTCGAATAGTTCGATAAGGGTGTCCCGCACTTTTGCCCATTGCTCGCACCGCGTACCCCATACCCCAGGACGTTCAAGTTTTCCTGACTCACGGGGTATGGAATCCTGCATAACTCTTGCAATTGCTATATAGTGTCTTCTGCTGAACATAATACTTGCTCCCTTCTGTTGTGACTGCCACACATCACACCTAACTAATTACTAGGTCCCGCTCCCTTTCGTTTATTGGTTCCATTGCGTCAAACCGCTTTTTGATGTTCATCATAACAGCCAGCGTCTGTGGATACAGAATGTTGAGCGTGGCCGCGTCCATACCGAACATTCCGCCCCCGTCAAGATCCCGCTCCAAGCGCTTGTACAAGCGCTTATAGAGGCGCCATAGCTGATGTTTTGACAGTGTGTCCAGGGTGGTCATTGCTCTTCCCTCCTTTAGTTGCGACTACCACCTGCGCGCCGATGTCACTCTTCGATCTCCCGCAGCTCAGTCACCAGTGCCGAGATGTTGACGTCGTCACCATCTCGTAGGACTTGCAACGCGATAATCAGCAGTTGTTCCAGCATATCGCGTTGTCGTTTGGTCATTCTCTCACCCTCCCTCGTTGTGTTGTCGCTTACCCAATTTTGTTAAGTTCGATCCCCGCTTCGCACCAATCGGCACATTGCTCAAGTTCAGCACCGATACATATCATCGCACGTAGATCGTAGTCTATCTCGGCGACCGGCTGGCCAAATTGTGCATCAAGGAAATCTTCAGCCGCCGTGAGTATCTTGGCCGCTTTGCGTATCGCCGCAACCTCAGTCTTGGCAAATCTCAACTCGTCATATTCAATTGTCCAGTCCGGCCCGAGTGCCTTGAGGCCGGGGAACGGGCTCGCGTCAACGTGTGCAAGGTGCATAGTGTCTCATCCTCCATTGTGTTGTTTTGTTGGTCCCTCATTGTCTGTCTTTTCCCTCACTCTCTATTAATAGTCTCTGGAGCCGTTGCATTCGGGATTTCATTGCGGCGTGCTCTGCGATCTCTGTATCTATCGCTGGCCGCAACGTTGCGGGGTCCGTCGAGCCAACGGGCGCCGCTCGATATTCATGATCTTTGACGTACAACGTATCACCTGCGGGCAACGTCAAAAGCGGCGTCCATCCCTGGCCGACTATCGTTGCGCGTTGTCGCCGTTGCCGCTCTTTATATTCAGCTTCACTTTCTTTGATCTCCTCAATCTCGTCATCGTCAAGCGGGGTGAGGTAGTAGATCTCCTTGACGCGCCCGCCGCTCGTAAGCTCGTGGTGCCACTCGGTACGGTAGTTAATGTAATGTCGCTTAATCGCAGCTTGTGTCAGGCCTGCGAGTTTCGCCACCTGAGCCAGCGGCAACGTGCCGTTTGCCCGCGCCTGATCTGCCCGACGCGAAAGACCCTCAACTTTGAGGAACTGACCACGATGTTTTGCCCGGAATTGCATTGTCTCACCCTCCGTTGTGTTGTGGTCGCTAACTACCACTTCCGGACAATCGAACTTGATCTTCTGCGCCAAGCGTTGTGCTGTGGGCTTCGTCACGCTCTGTCCCTCCTATGACTTCACCTTATGTAGAGCAATCGCCGTGCCGACATACCCCATATCCCAAACTAAATGTAAGTACCTGATACATAAACACTTGTGACTGACAAATAACTGTCATATTGACAACTTGGCTGTGACAAGTGACAAACTTTGTCACTTTGACAGGTCTCTGGCAGCAACCTCTATAAACCCTTGATGTATAAGCACTTATACATTGGCAGTTATTCGTCACATTGACAACTAGTTGACGCCTCATATATTCCATGCCCAAATGGCAACAGTTAACTAGGTAATAATTACCTACTTATAGCATAAGGTGTTGGTATCATGGTAGTTACAATCATAAATATGCTATTGCCATAATGGCAATAGCTGTGCCATAATGGCAAAGGGATAAGTGTACCATTATAGTACAGTGTGGTGAATATGCACAGTGTAGTGGATATGCACAGTGTTGCATAATGAAACAGGCATAGCAGTGCCGAGCGTGTTGCATTGGAAGGGACACACGAAGGCGGCCCGCCAAGGCCCAAAGTACTGACCTTCTGTCCAGTGTTGCAGAATGAAACGGGACAGAACGACTCATCCCAGAAACCCGATGTCTCAGGGTGTGAGACCCCCACAAAATATATACAAAATTTCCATAGAATTTTATAGGAGTGTTTGTCATCCTCCGACAGCCTTCTTGTCATACCTCACTTGACAAAAATAAAGTTGTTGTGCTACTCTCATGGAAAGGAGATGAGTCATGAACAACAACGGCGAAGAAAAAGAAGCCTCCTCGGAATCAATACAACCTCTTCGTGGAAAGAAGGCTGGTGAGTTCGATGAGAGGTACTCTGAGGCATTTTTTTATTGGTATGTTCACGGCAGGAGCTTTACTGCTCTTTCTAGAGACGAAGCCGGGGAAGGGGTTTCAGCCCGTACCTGGCAAACAAGAGCGGTGGAGAATTGCTGGAGAGAAGAAGCTGCTTACCTAGACCGCCGACGATATTTCCGTATCCGTAAAATAGTGGAGATGGAAGCGGATGAAAGGGTGAAGTATTTCACCAACGTCGCTGTGCAGGCATTGGACAACGCCATCATCTACAATGAGCATGGAGAGATAGTGGACGTGGGCATCCAAGCAGAATCGGTGGCAGATATGGATAAGATAGCCCGGCTTGTTCTCCTGCTCCAGGGAGATGCAGATCAACATTTGGCAGTAACTTCTTTTTCCGATCTGATGGAAAAGCTGGGTGGCCGGAAAAGCGAAAACGGGGGGTAGGGGGGCTTATAGCCTTATGGTCTTACAGTCTTATAGCCTATATACATATATATATATATATATAGTTAAAGACTATTATTACCTGAGGGGGTTGTAGGGGGAGTAAAAGTTTCTCCTGAAAACGAAGGAAGGTATCTTGGCGGCGACGAACACAGAAAAAATCGAGGTTGCTGTAGAAGACTTCAGGCAGGACTGGAATCTCTTTGCTGACGAGGTTCTGGGGGCCGGGCTGGATGAGGCCCAGCGTAGGATACTTACTGCCATTCAGTTGAATTCTCGTGTGGTAGTTTCCTCTGGTAACGCTCGTGGTAAGGATTACGTGGGAGCCTGTGCTTCTCTCATTCACCATTACCTGTACTGTCCATCCAAGACAATTGAAACCGGACCCACTGCCCGCCAGGTCGAAGACATCATGTTCTCGGAAATAAAAACTCTCCACCGCCAAGCCTTGGTTCCGCTGGGAGGAGAGGTACTCTCGCTCAAGATTCGCCATGATCACCCTGCCTGGTATTTGGAGGGGTTCAAGGCTCAGGACAAATCCCAAGAGGATTGGAGTGGTTATCATTCTCCCAATATGATGATACTGATTACCGAGGCTTCCAAAATTGAGGATGATACGATAAACGCTATCGAAGGGTTGATGGCCGGGGGAGACTGCAAACTAATACTTATAGGCAATCCTATACGGAGCAGTGGTCCTTTCTACGACGCCTTCCGTGACGACCGATACGTGAAGATGACTCTTTCCTGTCTCGATGCCCCAAACGTGGTTTCCGGCGAAAACAAAATCTCCGGGCAGGTAACGCGGAACTGGGTGGACGAAAAGGTGCTTGACAGGGCGTGGTGTACTCCCATTCTGGAAGAAGAGGTATGTGAGGATGAAGGCGACTTTCTGTGGGATGAACAGTGGTATCGTCCCGGCGACCTCTTCCGTATGCGTGTGCTCGGTCTATTCCCCCGCCAGTCTGAAGGGGCCCTGGTCCCGCTGGAATGGGTACAGCAAGCTAATGAGAGGTGGTATAAGAGAACGGAATCTGGGGAGGGTGATTTTTTCGGTCCGCTGAGATTGGGGGCGGACATAGCTGGTATGGGACGAGACGCTACCGTTTTTTGTCATCGTTATGGTACAATAGTATCGAGGTTCGACACTTACATGAAAGCCGATCTTATGGAGACTGCCGGTAGGATTCGTCATGTGCTGAGTATGAAATCGAATTCCAGGGTCTTCATTGATACAATAGGAGAAGGTAGTGGGGTGTACTCGTCCTTGCGAGAGACCGGAGACAGTGTGGTATCGGTGAAAGGGAGCGAGGCGGCTAAAGATAACAAAAAGAGATTGCTTACGGATGTTACTGGAGAGTTCACTTTTGCAAATATGAGGGCTTATATGTATTGGGCGTTGCGGGACGCGCTCGATCCCAGAGGAAAGAATCCGTTGGCCGTACCCCCGAACGGTAACTTCACCCGCGATGTTACCGAGCTTCGGTGGAAGTTCCGCTCGGACGGAAAGATTATCATGGAGGACAAAGATGCGTTGAAGGCCCGTATCGGTCGTTCCCCGGATGAAGGAGACGCGGCGGCGAGTACTTATTATCCGAAGAAAACAAAGCAGGGTTTTGTGGCCGATGCCGATTACGACGTAACACCTGATTGAATGGAGTGAATGTAGTGAAGTTGATAAGAAGCGGTCGTGAGTATAGAGAGCTTGAGCAAAAGTTCGAGGTCCTAAAGGTTGAGCATAAGAAGATCCAAGAGTCGTTCTCTATTCTGACCGTGAAGGCGGAGGAAGCTGCAACCTATACCGGCAACCCTTACAAGACCTACAACGGGCAGGTGACGGCAATATCGGATAAGTATAATTCTACCGCCGACTGGGGTAATCAAATCGTCAACAACATTATTGAGGTACGCTCCGCCTTTACTATTGGTCCCGGTGTGGAGGCTATGTTGCTCAAGGAAGGAAAGACAGAGGAACTCAACTTCATCGAGGACTTTATGCGTCGTAACGACCTTTTCTTCCGTTCCCCGCTTGCATGGGCGAAGGAAGCTGAGATTGAAGGTAAATGTCTGGTGCGCCTGGATGTAAAAGGAAATCCTAAATGGATTCATATTCGCTTCGTTCCCTGGTCTTTGGTCTCCTATACCGTCAATCCTAAGAAGGGGGATTATAGTACCATTGAAAACATTACCTATGAGAACGAGACAGGGAAGACGGGAACGGTAACTCTCAAGCCTGAAAACATGGCATACATAAAATTCGGAGGTCGGGCGTTTGAGGCGAACAAAACCTCACCCAAACTTGCTGGTGTACTTCGTCAGGTGGAGGATTTGGATAAGGCTCTATGGGACTGGCGAAAACTGAACCATCTTTTTGCTTCACCTACTCCGGTATTTGAGTGTGAGGACAAAGAAGAGGCCCAAGATATTCGGGCATGGATGAGTAATGCTAATTGGAAGATAGGTAAGTTGCTCATTACTACTGCCAAGTTCCGTCTGGAAGGTGCCGACGCTGCCGGGGCTGAGATGCTTATGCGTGAGATAGAAAGCCATGCCAAGGTAATTTCCGGTGCAGTTGGGGTTCCTGTCCACTTTCTTGGTTTCGTAGACCTTATGAGCAATCGTGCTACGGCCAAGAGTCTGTTGGAACTTGTTATGGCGAGTACGACGGTAGCACGGACGCTGTGGAAGGATTTCTATACCGAGGTCTTCCGAAAGGTACTTACTCTGGCTAACGAGGAAATGGAGAAAAGTTTTGATCCCGATTCTATTGGAGCCGATATTCCTCAGATAAGTGCGGCCAAGATCCAAGAGCTTGGAGAGACTTGGCTGCCGATGTATATAGACGGGGCAATCAGTCTTGAGACGTTTCTTTCCAAGGTTCCAGAGGTGGATGTGCGTAAGGAGATGAAGCGGATCGAGAAGCAGGAGAAGTCTCCGCCTCGTCGAAGGGATGTTCCCGTTCCTGAGCGTGTTGAAGAGGAAAACGAGAGAGAATGAAACAGTACTTTTCGGCAAAAATTGTAGCTATGGCTCAGTCGGAGATTCTCTCAATGGTGCCCTCGGCAGTGCTGAAACGTATACGGGAGAGAGATCTTCAGCCTGAGATTAGGGCTTACAGTATCGGGCATGAGGGAGAGGCGGAATTTGAGGTAGTTGGAGAAGGCTCTGTCCTGTTGCGGATGCTTAAAAACGCTGTGCGTATGATGTTCAGGGCGTTGAGTATGGGAACGGCTGTGTTTCACGGCCATACTGAGGATAATGAACATGGAGGGAGGGAGAAGATAGGCGAGGTAGTTGGTGGTGTACTCAAGGAGATGAAGGGACGATTGAACACTGTGGCCGCCATCTACCTTTATCCTGGACAGGCGGCCAAACAGGGGATGCTCGACATTGCAAGTATTGAGGCGGAGGTGACGTATTCCGGTCATGGATCTCATGTGCAGATTGACAGCATTCCTAAAATTACCGGAATAGCTTTGGGTTCTTCCAAGGAAGAAAGTCCGGGCTTTCCTGGAGCAACTTTACTCGGAGCGGTTCGTGCGTTCCGAGAGGCGCAAATTAACCAAATGGCAGGAGATATAGCCATGTTTACTCTCGAAGAAATTAAAGAGGCGATCCGAGAGGGGGATCTTACACCGGGCCAGCTTTTCTCAAGGAAGGCGTTGCTGGAGGACGAGATAGTTGTAACTCATGTTGAGAAGGAGAAGCAGACCGAATTTGAACATGCCAGACGTGTTGAAACCAAGCTCGGTGATGAGAGGAAAGAGAGGAGAGCGAAGGAGAAGGAACTTGACGAGCAACTGGCTGAACTTACGAGTACGAACAGGAAGTTAGCGAAGGAGAGCTTGAGCTTTCAGGCTTTGCAAATCGCAACTCCAATTCTCAATGAGAAAAAGCTCGATGAGGTGCAGCGAAAGTTCGTGGAGTCCAAACTTCCACTGTTCTCTTCCGACGCCGATGACCGGGTCAAGTTCAAGGCTGACCTGGAGGGTTACATCGACACGCAGCTTATGGATCTTAAAGAGACGAGTAAGTTGCTTGGTATTGAAGAGGAAGAGCCTGAACCTGAAGAGGAGGACGTAGGTCTCTCCGCTAAGGACAAGGACGAAAAGGGTTCTGAAGAGATCGACAAGTATATGGATCCGGAACAAAACGAATTCATTCCCGAAGACTGAGCAATAGTCTCTGGGGGTGGACTGAAAGAGAGGTGAAGCTAAAGTGGCGAATGACAATTTCAGGATGAGAAGTGCTCCGGTTGAGGGCACTTACCATGTTCTCACTGGATTGGAAGCCCCCAGCGGTGGAGTAGTTGCCGGACAGATGGGACAAGCCACTGACACTTATTATGTCGTGGTGACGGATGTTGCTGAAGGAGAGGAGTTTGCTGCTGCTTATCACATTGAGCGTATCGAACTTCCCTGCAACGCAACGACTACTGGGGAATTCACAGTGGGAGAAAAGGTCTACATTGATCTGGTGAATCAGATTATCGTAGATTCAGCCGCAGCTAGTGCTCTTGATCTAATCGGTGTCGTTACCAAAGCACCCGTGCTTGGCGCTACTTGGGTCGAGATCGAATTTGACGGGAAGCTGCATATCGTAGCGTAAACGAAAGGAGGTGAGATAGAGTGAAAGGTATAATTGTCAAAGACTGGAGTAAAATCGACTTTGCCAACCCGGAGCATGTTCGTAAGTTTCGGGGGGCGATGGCTCGATTCTTTCAGGCACCGGAAAAGAATCCAGAACTCAAGGCGGCTATTCGGGCGTTCTCGACCAAGAGTGACTTCCCCGCAGAGATCCTGAAGGTCTTGGAGAAGTTTCATCTTGACGCCGCCTACGACACTGCTTATGAGAGTCTCTTCGACATCCGGGACTTTACCGATACTACTGAGCCGGGCTTCTACCTCGTAGATGTGCAATCCGGCTTGACGTTTGATAAGGTCGTGGTTGGTGACAAGATCCGTGTGTACGATATTTCGGGTACGCGGGTCTCGGTTCCGTTCGACACCTATGGTGGTGCTCTTGGATGGGAACGGAAACTTCTCGATGATAGGCAGTACTGGACGATGGAGGACAGTGCCATTGCGTTCCGTAATGCCGCTTATCGTGGTAAGGCTCAGGCATACTACGCTCTGATTGATGCGCTCCCGGCATCACAGGATGTAGCGTGGGTTGCAGGAGCAGCTCAGTTGGAGCGCGACATCGCAACGATCAATGCGGCTTACCTTGCGATTATTACGGAGTGCGATAACTTCTACCCAGACGTTACCGCAAATACTCCGGTGACTCTGTTGGCTCCGCTTATGCTCAAGGAGCGTGTCTTGCGGGCTATGGGCGAACTCAGCCAAGCCTTCTCGTCGTCTACAAAGCGGGTTCCGTTTAACGTGAACCTCCAATTCACGACGATGTTGGCAAGTCAGACCGAGTTCTACATGGGTCTGCCTGGTCGGAAGAGCAAGGGCGGGAATCGCCAGAACCTCGAAATCGAGAGGGCTTATGACATCCTCGCGCTCACTCATCTCGTCGCTGGCAGTATGCGCTACGGCGCGGCCATCGGTGAGATCAGACAGCTTCGGAGGTGTTATTCGGTGTAAGGGAATCGGTCGCCAATGCCTTTTGGTTTGGTTACCGTATATGGGGAGGAGCTTTCGGGCTCCTCCCCACCTCCCGACTTAGGTAGGTGGAATGCTTTTAATGTCAAAGATCAAACTTCCTTCTGCGAAGGTAGATGGAACTCCCAGCCCTCCCCCAATTCTTATGTCTAGGAGGACTTATACAACACTTCCTCGTCCTACTCCAGAAAGGGCCGGTCCTGGTATACTAACTATGTCCAACTCTCGAAGGCGGTATCATGGCAGTGGTCGTCACAGTCCCAATCGTCGGTTGTGGGAGGTGTTACCGGACGGCTCCTGGAAAGGGCGCAGGTGTTTTATCATAGGAGGCGGTCCTAGCGCCAAGAACTTTCCTTGGGAAATCCTACGTGGAGAACTGGTGATAGGCGTCAATCGGGCTTTTGAGTTTTGCGATCCTACTATAATCTTTTCTATGGATACTCGTTTTTGGGGGTGGGTTGAAAAAGGTGATCTCGACCACATGAGTCAGTGGCACAAGAAAGGAATGCTAGATTCCAGGCTTACTCCTATAAGGCAGAAGTTTCAAGATTACGAAGGGTTCAAGTGCTGGTTAACTGTTGATGTGTTCCCATGGCCGGATGACATATATGTATTGGACTATGATAGAAAAGATGGCATGACTTCCTCCTTGCATACGGGTTTGGGGAGTGGTGGCAACAGCGGTTTCGGTGCGCTCAACCTGGCGTTGTGCTTGGGAGCCAGTCCTATATATCTTGTCGGTTTTGATATGAAAGGTGAGAATAGAAGGCAGGCTTGGTTTCATAATGGTTATCCTATGGTACAGCAATCGAACGTCTACAGCGAAAAGTTCTTACCTTCCTTCGAGCGGGCTATGAATGATATTCGGAGGTTTGGGGCACGGATCATCAACCTTAGTTCAAACAGTGCATTGAAGTGCTTTGAATTTGGAAAGATAGAGGACATCAAACCTATCCACCGCCCTCTGATTATTTCCTACTACACAAAGAATACGGGGTATGAGCGTGAGATTGCCCGCCTGCGTAAATCCGTTCGGAGGTTTGGGCTGGAGTATGAGTTTGTGGGGATTGAGAGTCGAGGAAGTTGGATGGCTAATACTTCTTACAAGGCTGAGTTTATTCTCAAGATGATGAACTTCCATCCTGGCAGGGATTTACTTTTTCTAGATGCCGATTCCGAACTCGTGCAGTACCCGGAATTGTTCGATGACTTCGATGCGGAATTTGCTGTTCACCAGTTTGACTGGTCGAACTTTCCCAAGAGAAGGAGTAATGCCAAGGAGCTTTCCTCTGCTGTCATCTACCTCAAGGACTGTAAGAAGGCGAGGGATATTCTAAAACACTGGATCGCCAGAAACGAGGCCATGAGAGGAGCCTCTGTGTGGGAACAGAAAAACTTGCAATGGGTAATTGAAAACAAAGGGTATGTCATCCAACATCTGCCTGCGAGCTATTGCCAGATTTTCGACTCCATGGCCTCGGTTGGCGAGCCTGTCATAGAACAGCACCAGGCGTCCAGGAGGCTCAGAGGAGAGGTAGGAGGGTAGAATGGATAGGGTGACGGTAGTTATCCCCACCAGGGGCAGAATTGACAAGCTACAGCGGTGTTTGAACACAATCCCCTATGAGGATTGGCTCGATGCTATCGTTGTCTGTGATGGAGATGCTGAGGGTTATAGTCGTCTGATGCGGCGATATGAGGGAGGCAAAGGGATAGAGATACGGCTTATCGAAGGGCATCATGGTGCCGTTTTCTGTCGCAACAGCGTCATGCCGGAGATCAAGGATGGGGTACTCTACGCCACGGATGACATTACCTTTTTTGAGCGTTCAATTGAATATGCGTTTCAGACGTTTAACGAGCGTTTTCCAGACGATGATGGGGTCGTTGGATTTGTGCAGGAAGGTACCAACGGCAACTTTCATCCCACCGGCGTGGCATTGGTCGGGAAAAAGTTCTTGGATCGGTACCCGAATCGGCAGCTTTTCAATCCAGCCTACTTCCATTTTTCGTGTCAGGAGATACACTGGCTGGCAATGAAGTTGGGCAAGTTTGTGCAGGATAAGCGAGCGAAGGTCTTCCATTATCATCCTGGATTTGATAAGTCTGAGATGGATGTAACGCATAGAGAAGCACGGATCTTTCGTCAGCAGGACCTCAGTCTTATACGAGAACGGGAGCGAAGGGGTTTAATATGGGGCGTATAAAGGTATTTTTTCCTCCCCCGGGTCATGTTGCAGTACGAGGTTATCATGATTTTCTTTATGAGGGGCTTCGGACTGTTGCTAATGTTGAGATAGATTCCAACATTCCTAAAGTATCGAAACCGAAGTGTGCTGTATTTGCTATTGATTTCATGGAGAGAGGTAAAAGGATTCGGGCTTGGTATGATTGGGCTGATTTTACTCGAACTCATCTTGACTTGGTTGGACCGAAAGATGTCTATTTCAAGATCGAACTCGACAAGAAAGATTTGCAACCGCGAGTTTATTCTATTGGGCAGATTACAGATCCCTTGATATTTGAATATCAGGCAAAGTGGCGTCGGGAGAAGGATTCTAAAAAGTATGATTGTGATGTCTATGCTAATATGAGGGTGACAGATTACAAAATGCGCCTTCTTTGCATCCAAACCGTTAAGGCACAAAAGAAGGGATGGAAGTTGGATGTAGGGCTTCGGGGACGTGTTAATCGCCCAGTTCCGCCTGCGGGGTTGTCAACGAGAAGGCTGTCTCTTCCAGATACTTATAGCAAGCAATGCCATAGCCGTATCTGTTTGGCGGTTCGTGGGATAGGAGAAAAGACATGGCGGCATATGGAGATTCTGGGAATGGGCTGCTGTCTCCTGATGCACGAGACTACTTGTGCTTGGCCTGCCAATCTGTCTGGCTGTGCAATTGTTGTAAAAAGAGACTTCTCGGATATGGTTGAGAGGATTGAGTACTATCTCTCTCATGGTAAAGAGAGAGAGGAGATTGCCAAGGCAGGAGCAGATTATTATGATAAATGGCTTTCTCCCAAAGCACAGGCGAAATACATGATTCAGAGAATGAGGAAGCATCTTGATGACTGACATTCATCATGTCATTCAGGTTAACTTCGATTGTGATCGGACTCCTCCGTTGCCTATAGATAAGCGATGGCTCGATCTTCGTTTTGACTTATTCCATAAGTTGACGCTCTCTTCGATTCTCAATCAACCGAGGCACGATGACTTTGAGGTATGGCTTATGTGCGGCAAGAGCCATCAGGAGTATACTTCGGCGTTACCTTGGCACGAGAAGGTTCATCTTATCTATGACGGTGGAAAGGCGAGGATAGCTGAGATTGATACTCCGTGGGTATCAGTCTCCAGAATTGATTCAGATGATCTATACCACGAGGTTGCCTTCGACGCCATAAGACAGGAGGTTCAGAGACGAAGGGACCCCAAGAAGGTTGTGTCTTTTATGTTTCACCGGAACGTGGTATGGAATCAAATATATGGGTTTATTGGACGGCATGATAAGTTGTGTAAGATACCGCCATTCATAACTCGTATTTGCCCTCGCGGGGTCTATAGGGATTCTGTTACGTTCCGTGAGATTCTATTTGTACCACATGGATGGAGAATGCGTTCGTTGTTGAAGCCGGTGATGTTAGATGATTTGGGCAGACATTGTATTGTGACGCATGGAGTTAATACAAATCGTTGGAAACGGAGGTTGGATCCCGTAGTATTTGATAGAAATCGAATAGAAGATAGTAAGAAAAGCGGTGCGATATTAACGGAAGATCCAAAAGAGATTGTGCAAATGCTTGCGGAATATGGCATATCTCGTGAATATGCGCTGGATAGATCGGGGTGGCGGTATGTTGACGGTCGCTTTCAGGGGGGCTTAAATTGATAATAGACATCATAATTCCGACTTACAATAATTCCGAGTATACAGTTCGGTGCTTGAGAAGCATTGAAAGTAATACTCTTGTTCCCTACCGGATTATCTGGGTAGATGATGGATCGGCAATAACTGAGTGTCAAAGAGTTCTGGATAAATTAGAAGGATCTGAGATTGAATTTAAGATAGATGGAACGATTGAGAATAAAGGGTTTGCTAGAACTGTGAATGCAGGTATTAGACTTTCGGAGTCAGACCCTATCGTTCTCCTGAATAATGATGTAACTGTGACTAAAGGGTGGCTTAGGAAATTGCTGTTTGGATTCAAACTTGATGAGAGGGTTGGGATTATAGGGCCGGTTACAAATAGATGCGGTTCTAAGCAACAGTATGGGAGATTGGCGAGAATCTTGGGTTTATCTGCTGTTGAGAAGCCCGATGAATTTTTCAATAGTAGAGAACCGGCAATACTCTCGGTTGACTCGAATATATCCTATTTCTGTACGGCGATAAGTAGGGAGTTGGTAGATACAATTGGTTTTCTGGACGAGGGTTTTTTCAATGGCGGGGAGGACGATGATTATAATGACAGGGCGAGATTTGCTGGATTCAAGACGGTTATAATGTTGAATTGTTTTGTCTGGCACGAACACGGAGCTACGAGAAGGCATGTTATGAACCCGGAGATGGGAAGAAGGAATTCGGATTTATATTATAGGAAAAAGGCAGAAAGGTGGGGGTATGAAGATACTGATCACACTGCATGAGCCTCAATCTTTCTTCGGGGGTGTTGAGACTTGGGCGGCGACTATGCGCAGTGTTTTAGAAAAGTTGGGCCATGAAGTCCAATTCTTTCCATTTGAAAAGAATGGCAATAGGAAATTTGATCTGATTCTCTGTAATACGAATAAGGCTCTTCGTGGTGTCGCAAGGATTAAAGGTAAAAAAATCTTTATTTGTCATGGTATATTACCGAGACCTGCACAGCCGGTTAAAGGCGCAGATGTGTATATCGCCGTATCGGAAGAAACGGCAGATCATTGTAGATTACAGGGCTTTCCCATACATAGTATTATAAGGAATCCTATTGATTGTAGCAGGTTTGCGTTTGTCGGGTGCGGCGAGACTCCAGAGACAATTGCGTTTTTTGATAGGCGGAGGCGGTTTAGGTTTGCAAGGGAGTTGAGGAAGAAAGGGTTTACAGTAGTTGAGGTGGGCCATCCTCCTGTATCCAATCCGGAGTTTTATCTTTGCAAAGCGGATCTGGTTGTGGCAAGAGGACGGGGGGCTTATGAAGCTATGGCAATGGGAAAGAATGTCATTGTAAGTGGGAATAACAGCGGACGATCCGAGGTGGAACTCATGGATGGGTTCGTTGATGATAAGACTTTCTTTGAATTTAGAGAGAATAACTTAAGTGGTCGTTGCAATTGTATACAGGTATCTTTGATAGATGTTTTTATGGAAGAACTCAGGAAATACAATTCAAGGCAGGGCAAACGGAACAGGAGTCTTATGCTCACTTACAACGATGCTACAGGCATAGCAGAACAATTTTTGGAGTTGGCGGGGTATTCCAAAACATTTCAATTATGAAATTTGTCGTAAATGTCTGTATGCCTTGACATAAGGCTTTTTGTCGAGTATACTTCCAGTAAAGAACAGGCGGTTATATAAAGGAGTTTGATATGGCTACAACCTATGGCTGGGTCACTCTAGCGGAGGCTGACGCCTATTTTGCTCTCCGCATCGGATCGTCTCCGTGGCAGACATCGGGTGCTGATCAGGAGGGAGCCTTGACCCTGGCCTACAACATGATCAATGCCGCTTTCACGATTCCATCTGCTATAACGGACGTGATAAAAATGATGCAGTACGAGCAGGCGCTTTTCTTACTGTACCATGAGGGGGGAATGGACCGGAGGATGGGACTCCGTGCTCAGGGTGTTGTGGTAGCGGGGATAGTAAAGGAGAGATACCTAGAAAAGCCCCCCACGCTTCCAATATGCCCCATGGCGAAGACTTTAGGGGCTGCCTATGGCCCCAAGGCGGCTTATCTTGTAGAAATTGACAGGGACGAAGAGGAGGGTATCTGATGCCGATGCCCAGTCCGAGGAAGGGCGAGGAGCAAAAGGCGTTCCA
>Ga0209986_10002378_pt1 | contig 17226 bp, 19 predicted proteins | sample BlataG_FD_183168 | JGI IMG/M metagenome (GOLD analysis project Ga0209986, IMG submission 183168) | Deep subsurface microbial communities from Black Sea to uncover new lineages of life (NeLLi) - Black_00105 metaG (SPAdes) (version 2) | ecosystem: Environmental > Aquatic > Marine > Oceanic >...
GGTTGAACTATGATGAAAAGGTAAAAGAAATAAATGAGAAGATAAAAAAGCTCCTCACATCTGAAGAAATAATCCCTAAAAATCCTCTAATAAACAAAGGTAAGAAGTATTCGCAGACTTTGATACTTGATGGCAAAAATATTAATTTATATTTACAATTTAAAATTGATAATGAAGGAATAAATCCTTTAATTTCTGTTTTTTTCAACGGCCGGGTAGTTTGGGAAAATTATTTAAAAGACGAAATTATTACCATTCCTATGGAGACGAGGGTGGGAAAAAATACACTAATGGTTTCGCCTGTAAACAGACCCATAAGCCTTGTTAGAATAACTTATGAATAAAGAGATAAAGATGGGATAATTATTTTGATATCAAGAGCGGGGGCTTTTATCAAAAAGATCACTTTCCGTAGCTTAGATTGAGCAGGTCCAAATGTTTTCCCAATTTCATAAAAAATGTTAGAAAGATAGAAAAATTTGATTGAAAATGTTTATGGAACCTGATGTTGAGGTTGAAAATATATTTTAACAAAATGTACGAAGTTAGGGCGATAAAAGAAAGAGGGAAGAAGAAGATTTTACACCTTCAAAATAAATACAGGCCTATCAAAATAAAGCTAAATATTTGGTGTATCAACAATTTTTATAGAGGCCGAATCATTTTGTCGAGTGATAGATTATTTTGGTGGGAAACACACAATATTAAAAATTTTGGAGATATTGTCGGACCTTATCTCTTTGAAAAAATAGCAGGACGAAAAGCCGAACATATGATACCAGATAATAAATCTAAATATTCTGTTTTCGTTACAGTGGGAAGTATTTTATTTTTTGTTGCCAGGAACAGTATTGTATGGGGAAGTGGCATTATAAATAGGAATGATGTTTTCCCTAAGCCATATAAAACATATGCAGTTAGAGGGCCATATACAAGAAAACGTTTTTTAGAGTTGGGTTATCCTTGTCCAGAAGTTTATGGTGATCCTGCAATATTACTACCCAAATTTTATAAGGGTACCTCAGAAAAAGGATTCCGATTAGGAATAATTCCTCATTATGTGGACTATGAAGCAGCTAAGTTTTTATATGGGAAAAAAGATGACATAATGGTAGTAAATCCTCTTGACGAAGTGGAGACTGTGATAAACCAGATCTTACAGTGCCAATATACCGTGTCCAGTTCTTTGCATGGGACAATTGTTTCACATGCTTACAATATCCCATCAATACCAATAAAATTGTCAGACAGATTGATAGGAGATGGAGTTAAATTTAAAGACTATTATGCCTCAGTTGAACTACCTCATCCTGAAAAAACATTGGCTACAAGTCGATTGTATTCAGTTAAGGACCTATTGGCGTTGGTGGAGGATACGAAATTACCCCAAGATATTAAAAATTTATCTGAAAATTTGCTTTTTAACTGTCCTTTTTTAAACAAAGAAAATCTCAGATAAATAAAAAGAATCTTAGAAATCCTTGGATACCTTTGCTATTCGCGGTTCTTTTGGAGAAGAAATTGCTGATTTGTGGAATCAGAGCGAAGGTTACGCTTGGGAAGAAATTCGATCATACGGCATAATTAAATGCAAAATATCAAATTGACATTTATATGTATTATATTGCAAACTATACTTGGCAATTGTTAATAAAAAATGTAAACTAAAGTGACAATGGTTAATATTGAGAAGTTAAAGGAAATTATACACTTTCATAATCCCTGGTGGCTGAGGGGAAAGGTTCCGGAGGAACTTTTGGCAGATTATGAGCGCCCAATCCTTGAGGTACTTCTTTCTTATTTAGATTTAGAAAGAATTTTGGTTATAAAGGGCCCAAGACGCACAGGCAAAACCACGCTTTTATACCAAATGATTTTTCACCTTATTAGAAATGGTATTGATCCGGAAAGCATCCTTTTTCTTTCTTTAGAAGATCTTCAGACAAGAGAGGACCTCGATGAAATTGTAAAAGTCTATCAACAATTAACCAAAAAAGTTCTAAACAGGCGGAAAAAGGTATACTTTTTTCTTGACGAGGTGCAGTTTCTTTCGAACTGGTCTTTTTATTTAAAAAAATATTTTGATAAAAAATATCCAATTCAATTTATCGTATCTGGGTCTGCGGCTTCTTTGATTAAGAAAGACTCAGAATCATTGGCTGGCAGAACCCTGGAAGAAGTGATATTACCTTTTAGTTTTTATGAATACCTTGATTATCATTTAAGAGATAAAAAACTTAAGAAGATTATTGATGGATTAAGGGAAGAATTTAATTTTAGGAGGCTGCCTTCTAAGAATAATCTTATTCCTTATGAAATTCAGATAAAGATAATCTTTGAAGATTATCTAAATAGAGGAGGATTTCCGCATCTGTTAAAAATAAAAGAGAAAATTTTATGGCAAAAGCTTTTAAAAGAAGATGTGATAGAAAAAGTCATTTATCGCGATCTAATAGAACTCTATCAAATCAAAAAGCCTTTTGTTTTAGAAAGACTTTTTCTGTATTTGACCGAGCATTCATCCGACATCTTAAATATATCTAACATTGCAAACTCATTAGGACTTTCTCGAGAGTATACAGAAAGATATATTGATTATCTTAAAAACGCATATCTGATATTCAAACTACAGAGATATTCTAAGGCCTTTGAAACACAAATGCGTAAAGCAGAAAAATGTTATGTCCTTGACCCTGGTCTTATGCAACTTTCTTTAGGGTTTAATGTGGGTAAGGTTGTAGAGACGGCTGCAGCTTCTCATTTACTTGGTAAATCATTATATTACTGGCGTAACAATAAATATGAGGTAGATATTGTATTGAAAATAGAAAAGTATGTTATACCATTAGAAATAAAATATAAGAATGAAATTAAAATATCTGATTTAAAGGGAGTTTTGAAATTTCTGGACGATTTTAAGCAGGGGCTGGCAGTGGTAGTAACTAAGGATTTGTTAGAAGAGAGGAAGCTGCGTAATAGAATGGTTTTATGTTTACCAGCATGGCTTTTTTTATTAATGGTTTAGGGGTGAGAAAAACGCAATGAGATTGCTTCGTCACTTTGGGACAAAGCCAAAAAAAGATAAAGAGAAGCTGCAGGCCACCATGCAAATCTGGGATTTAAATGTCAAAGATTATGAGGCCATGGAAAAAATTCTGCCTGAAGATTCAAGAGTTTATCGGATGTATGCTCAATTTTTAGGTGAGGAATCTCTTTCTTTTTCAATGGCCGGGTAGTTTGGGAAAATTATTTAAAAGAAGATATTATAACCATTCCTCTGGAGACGAGGGTGGAAAAAAATACACTAATGGTTTCGCCTGTAAACAGGTCCATAAACCTTGTTAGAATAACCTACAAATAATGGAGTTAAATCTTTATAATTTTTATGAAAATCTAAACTAAAATCGATTGTTTAGGTATTAAAAATGAACGATAGATATCCATTTTTGCTGGATTACAGAGAAAAAGATTGATAAATAGTTGATGAAATGGAAAAAATATAGTATATCATTATCAGAGGAGTTAAATGTTATTTCAATACATTCAAAAAGCATTAGAGAAGGCAGAGTATAAAAAATTAGAGGATGGAAGTTGGTTTGCAGAAATACCTGGTTTTAAAGGAGTCTGGGCAAATGGTCTTAATGTAGAATATTGTAGAAAAGAACTCTCAGAAGTTTTAGAAGAATGGTTAATCTTGAAATTGAAAGATAGTGACCCTATTCCAGAAATTTCAGGAGTAGATTTAAGGATAAGAGAAATCAAAGCATTATAAGTGTCTTATACTATTTCCCGAAACGAGTTAATAAGAAAATTCAGGAAATTGGGTTTCAAGGGTCCCTTTTCTGGGGGGAAACATCAATTTATGATAAAAGATAGACAAAAAATACGTATTCCTAATCCTCATAAAAAGCAAGAGATTCACATAAGCCTTTTAAAAGAGATACTTCGTCAAGCTGGGATAAGTTTTGAAGATTGGGTAAAAACAGGAAATTGACTTTGTAGTTTTGTGTCGGGTGAATTTTATTTCTTTAATAAGACAAATAAGCTTTTAATAACTGACCAGATTAAATAGAACGGGCGGAGTAGGAAGCTGAGGCGGGACGTTTCAGGAAAGGAACTCTTTTTGTATCTCTCAGCCATATCCTCAGGATGGGAGAAAAGTATCCTGTATAAAATTCTAAAGGCATCATTAAGGGAATCAATCGTTAGCAAGTTAACCAGGTCACTGTATAATATTGCATTTTCTTTTTTCTCCGGGAAAGCAATTTTTTGTTGATTTACCAGGATAGAGACAAGTTTTTTTTGAAGCCAGCTGGGTCTAATTCGTTTTAATATGTTGGAAGGAATATCTGTCTCAAGAAGTTCCCTGGAAAAATAGAGAGCATAAAAAAGGGCGATTCTTTGCTTATTGATAACAGCCTGCTTTATAACATACTCCCAGTCAATCTTATCTTTGAAATTTGTGAGAAGAGCATCTAGATCACTGAAATGCCTGAAGTTAAGGTAACCATGGATTCGCAGACTGATTGCTAAATGAATTAAGATATAGGAAGGCGATAGAGATAAGAAAGGCGTATTCTCTGTTTTTGTCGGGACAGCGGTTTTCCATACCTGTCTCATATCAAATTCTTGAGGCTGCTGGGGATAAAAATTCCAGTGAATTTCAACCAAAGGATTAAGAGGTGAACAAACATTTCCTTTGGTAAAGGGCCGATGCCTGAGAAAATCCATTATGAATTCCTCAGAATAGGAGACTTTTAAAGGAAGATATCCGATTTTAGCTAATTCTTGCCTGACATAAGGGTAATCTTTTTTCTGGATGAGAAGGTCAAGGTCTGAGGATGATCTGATGCCGATGTGACCATGGATAGTATCACTTAAAAGAGGACCTTTTAAGGGAATTATGTTGATATTAGCCTGATTGAATGTCCTGAGGATTTTTATTAAAGCGGTCAGGAGCTTTATGTTTCGGATTGAATTGAGAGTGAAAATTTCATAGAGGTATTTTTCGATATTATCAGGCACTTGCAAGCCTGCTTTTATAAGATGAAGGTAACAATTGGGAGCTATGCCGAGGCTTTTGGCCTTGAATATGAATTTTTCCCAGTTGATTTTCTTTTTTATCAGGCTGGTAATTATGTTTTGAGTGCGCTCACTTACTTGGCTTCGGGCACAGCAAAGAAGGAGTTTTTCAGTAGGGGAGAGATTTGGTAACATTTGTATTAAATATTATAGATGAAAGCTTATATTTCTTCCAATGTCCATTTTACAAGCTTATTTCTCTCGACATCCTTTCCAAAACCTTCCTTTGGATAGCTTTTAATTGAATGATCAAGTTTTTTAATTAGAACTATCCTCCTTTATCCAAGAGAACCCTCCTCCTTTCATTCCCTTCCTTTTCTTCCATTAATCCAGACTAATAATAAGAGTTAAATTAGCTCTAAGATTTGTTTTATTATAAAGAACTGTTATCTTCGGTTATGATTTGACTATTTATGATTACGTCCAAACTTTGATAAAAATTTTGTTAGTTGGAGCGGAAGTTTTTAAAAGACCACCTTTTTTCTAAAAACAGAAACCTGCTCTTAACTCAATACCTTTAACCCATCTATTGGGTCTGGGACTTCTCCAATGTAGTTGATATCCAGCAAATCCTAATACGCTGACAATGATAGGCTTAAAACATAAATTAAGACCCGCTTCTCCCAAAGGTGTGATTGAATTATCCTGAGGGCGATTGTCAAATCCAAGGCCAAAGAAAAGAAGGTTAGGAGCTCTTTCCGTAGGAAAATAGCGCCATCTAAATCCTATTTCCCAGCGCCTTTTGCCCCCTGCATATTCTTCTTTTGAGTCCTCTCTATGTTTGTAGTAGCCTATTCTTGCCGCCCAGGTTGAGTTATAACCTATGACGGTAGAAAATTCCATCTGGTATTCTTCATCAATAATTTCTAAAATATCCGTAGTGAAAGCGTAATCAACTAAAGAGAAATCCCAGGAAAAAACGCTTTTTGCTGTTAATAAAATGAACACAGACAGACAGATTATAAATATTTTTTTCAACGTCCCTCCTTTATAGTTCAAATGAGTTTTGGAAACTATTTTCCATTTTTTTAATAATATAAAAACAAATAGCCTACCCATTGTCAAGTTTCAACTGATTTAATTTGTTGACAAACTAATTTTTTTTAATATATTCTTATACCAACCTGTTTGTTATTGCAAAAAAAAGTGCCTATAGTTTAAATTTTAGACTTATAAAAGCGAAGGTGGAGTTGAGTACAAAAAAAACAGCTGTCGAATTTTCTAAATATATCAGAAATCCTGATGTTGTGCTGCGCGAGGAAGATCCTGAGGGGGCACTGCTCTTCAATCCTGATACCAATCAGATCAAAGTGCTAAATGTGACAGGCCTGTTTTTATGGAAGTTGTGTGATGGCAGCCATGATCTTTCTGCTATGGTAAAAGAGCTTCGAGAGTCCTTTGAGAGCGTTCCTGAAGATAAAGCAATTAACCAGGTTAAAAAGTATCTTGATGAATTGGCTGCTTCGGGGTTTATTGGTATTCCTGAAGATAAGTTAAAATAAAATATAAATCATAGAGGTCATGCCTATTATACGGACTCCAAAAAGTGTCAGCATTTCTATCACTGGTCGCTGCAACCTGCATTGCAAATACTGTTTCTATGCCAACGAGATGACAGCACTGAGCGACCTACCTACAGAGAGCTGGCTGGCCTTCTTTGAAGAGTTAGCCAGACTAAGAGTGATGGATGTCTCAATAACAGGCGGAGAGGCTTTTACTCGGCCGGATTTATTTGATCTAATTGATGGGATCATTGCCAACCGTATGCGCTACAACATATTAAGCAATGGAACCCTCATTGATGAAAAGATGCTGAAACAATTTGATATGTATAAACGCAGATTACGGCTAAATTATATACAGATCTCTATCGATGGCTCAAAGGCAGAGATCCATAACCGGAGCCGTCCAAACAGCTTTGACCGGGCTATTCGAGGATTACGTTTGTTGAGAGAAGCTGGTTTCCCGGCGGTGGTACGGGTAACTATTAACCGCTACAATCTTCATGACTTAGAGAACATTGCTTATTTACTGCTCGATGAAATTGGTCTGCAGTCATTTGCCACCAATGAAGCCATGCCTATCGGCTCAGGCTGCCAGAATGAGAGTACAATTTCTCTCACCACGGCTGATCAGGCAAAAGCAATGGAGACCATAGGCCGGCTGCTTGAACGTTATCCTGGTCGCCTTACAGCCCAGGCCGGACCTCAAGCCAAGCGGAAAATGTATGCTGAAATGGAAAATGCAAAGAGGACGGGTGAGAAAGCTACTTCCTGGACCATGGGCTTTCTAAGTGCTTGTGGTTGTGTGTTCTCAAGGATCGATATACTCCACGATGGCACTATTGTGCCTTGCTGTATGCTGCCTGGTTTGACTCTGGGCAACATTACAAAAGATTTCCTGGAAGAAATCTGGCGCACACATCCCATACTGACGGCAATGCGCCAACGTCGAAATATTCCTATGCATGAGGTACCTGGTTGCAAAGGCTGCGAGTGGGCGCCTTTTTGCAATGGAAGTTGTCCAGGTCTAGCACATCAGCTATCAGGCGATTTTAATCGCGCTAATCCCCAGGATTGTTACCGTAGATTTTTAATGGAAACAGGAGAAATTCATGCCGTGTGAAAATATAGAGATATCGCCTCAGGTTGCGGAACAGAAAAAGCAAAAATTAGACCTGCCGCAAGGGATTCCACCCTTAACCTCACTGTATCTTTATATTTCAGACTCCTGTAATCTGGCCTGTCGTCACTGTTGGATCAAACCTACCTTTCAGAATGGCGTTAATAACGGTCAACATATCAAGCTCTCCTACGTACACCAGGCGATAAAAGAAGCCAAACCGCTCGGCCTGCGACACATCAAGCTGACCGGAGGTGAACCAACTCTTCATCCTCGGTTTAGAGAACTTATCACTCTGATTGACAATGAAGCTCTAAATATTATTATTGAAACAAATGGAACCCTAATTGATAAGGAACTTGCAAAATTCCTGAAAGGAAAGTCCCACATTTCTTTTATCTCGGTTAGTTTAGACGGGGCTTCAGCAGAAACACACGATGCCCTTCGCGGAGTGCCTGGGAGCTACGGACAGGCTCTGGCCGGTATCCGACATCTAATTGAGGTAGGATTCCGCCCACAGCTCATCTGTACCTTACATAAAGGCAATGTTTCGCAAATAGAAGCAATAATAAAGTTGACAGAAAGACTGGGCTGTGGATCCGTTAAATTCAATCTTGTTCAACAGGTCGGCCGCGGCGAAGTGTTTGCCAAGAAGAATGGTCTGAAGGTTACAGAAATAATCCAGCTCTACCGCAGGGTTGAGAACGAGATGATACCAAAAAGCAAAATACGTATACATTTCGATATTCCTTTTGCCTTTAACTCAATCCACAGGTTCCTTCACGGTTCCCTCGGTCGGTGTACGGTTTTAAATATCCTGGGCATGCTGGCTACCGGCGAGCTTTCTCTCTGCGGCATCGGTGTCACTGTACCCGAGTTGATCTTCGGTCATATGGCGAACAATAACCTTCGTGAGGTATGGTGTGAGAGTTCTGGATTGATCCGCTTAAGGGAACAGATTCCGGCCCAGTTGGAAGGTATATGCTCTAATTGCCTGCATCGGGATATCTGTTTAGGGAACTGTATTGCCAATAACTTTTATCTTGCCGGGAGGTTGAATGCAGGCTACGGTTTCTGTGAGCAAGCAGAAACACAGGGTCTTTTCCCGGCTTCTCGGAAGAAACAATAAATGGAATATTATAAGGAGAAATAGCATGATAAAAAAAAGTAGAAGACCTTTGTACGAGCCTCCGCTGGTTGTTGACCTGTCGGCTTTAAGTGTTTGCGGCCAGGTGACTCCCCCAGGAGAGTGTGTGAGTGGTCCTAAGCCTTATGTGAAATGCGTGAACGGCGTTTTACCAGAAGGTGAAGCCCCGGTTTGCGATCTAGGAACATATGCCGACTATCCCAAATGCGAGTCTGGATCGTCAGCTGCTGTTGTATGTGTTGCGGGAGGTGCAGCCTAATCTTGCCCTATTAAAATTATGGATTTGTAGATTCGTCTAATGATTATTCATCATAAAATCGCTGATATTACTTTTAAAACGGATTGGAATAGCTGGTTCCCAGTTATTCAGAGGCCTATTTTTAATAAATTTCGAGTTGAAGAGATACAATCTGATGTGCATTATCGTATCCGTATTGTATCCAATGAATCTTTGACCATGGACCCTCCTTCCAAGGGTGAGCTTGAGAATTTATTTTTATTGGTGTGTGGGTCAAAAAGACTTGATACCCCTTTGCTTCTTTCCCCTCAGGTACGAGGCAGATTGAACGATTGCCTGAATCAGTCTGAGTATGTAGATCTGATTCACGGTCGGAACCTTATGGTCATCCGTAATTTTTTACAGAAGGAACTTGATATATTCTACTCGCCTGAATTTGGTGGTTATGATGAAGAACTTCAATGTTTTCTCCCTCAATATTATGTGACATCTAATTTCCAGCAAATATTTTCAACTTTTCTTCCCGATTTCTCTGCCTTTCTACTGCACAGCTCCGGTGTGATTCTGGATAACAGAGCAGCTATTTTTCTGGCACCTGATGAGGGAGGAAAGACAACAGTGTTAAAACAGTTAAAAGGAGAGCCGATTTTAAGCGATGATCAGATTATTTTGCGGAAACATCGAAATTCGGTCATAGCGCACGGAACACCTTTAGGAGTAATATCCAGTGGTCCAATTAAAGCTAAAATAGGAGGTTTTTTTATACTGCAAAAAGCACCTCACTTTGAACTCACTTTGCTCAAACCGGCTGATCTGCTTCAGTATATCTGGGACGAGCATCAAAACTATACATTTTACCTTCCCAAATTCCTCAAGAAGCAAGCCTTTGGGATTCTATGCGAGGCCTCCTGCAAGGTGCCAGTATATCGGATGTGTTTCCCCAAAGATTACGTAGATTGGGATGCAATTGATAGAGCTATGGAGAAATAAATGCCAGATGAGGGCCTTATTCGTTTCTACTGCGGTCGCAGTATGATAGGTACTTTCCGTATCGGTGATTGCCTCACTGTAAATCCTGTTTTGTTGAACAGTATTTGTAAAGGTGATGTAGTGGTTTTTCGTGGATTGAATGAGCGGGGGGAAGAAAAGGAGTTAGTGCACCGGGTAATGGCTGTTTATTCAGACCACCTTATCACCCGAGGGGATAATAGCCCTTCTGTTGATACTAAAGTGGTAACTGCAGAAAACCTGGTGGGATTGACAACCCATTTTGAGCGAAATGGGAGGAGACACCGTATACGTGGTGGGCATTTGGGTTTGTTACGAGCAGGGCTTTTCCACGCCCTGTTTCCTCTCTTTAGATTGGCAAGGGTTGTTGGTGGTCCTGCGTATCGCTGGCTGCGAGAAAGTGGATTAGTTGCATGGTTATGGTGTCCGATTCTTAAGAAAATACATTTGAGAACAAATAAGGGTCTCCTGATTAAGTACACATACAAAAAACGGACAGTGGGACGATCGTGGCCAGAGAAAGGCCGTTTTAAATGCCGGAAACCATATGATCTTGTACTACGATTTTCTAATTTGTGTGATAAACAAAGCAAAGATGTTTAATCTCTTAGATTCTAAAGCTTGAACAGCACAAGGCATAGAAGTGGAAACCCAGTCAAGGGTAGATATAGAGAATTTTTGATGACCAGCGGTATAAAAGAATATATAATGTAGAGTATGTTTTCCTGGCTTGATTTTTTAAAACAGGGGTTTTCCCGAAAATCAGCGGAAGATCGTATTGCCGGAAAAAAGAGATATGCCGGCATAAAGGCTAATCTTAAAAATCTAAAGCCTTATTTTATCCGACACTGGCGCAAGGGTCTGTTAGGGGCTCTACTCGTTCTCCTCACATCTTTGTTGGGTTTACCCATCCCCCTTATTACCCGTTACTTGATTGACAACGTCATCCTGGGGAAACAACTGGCGCTGCTTGTTGGGACAGTATTGTTACTGGTTGGGGTCAAATTGGTGGGACTGCTGACAGGTACATTACAGCAGTATTATTTCACCCACTTCGAGCGAGTGGTCCTGCTTGACATCCAGCACGACTTGCTCGACCGCACTCTGTGCTTTCCCAAGTCCTTTTTCGATTCCAAAGAGACCGGTTACCTGATGTCGCGCCTGCTGTCCGACGTACATGGCTTACGATGGTTTTTCTCCAGCACCCTGGTTAACATACTAAGCTCTTTTCTGCGCCTCGTTGGAGGTGTAGCTTTGCTGTTTTACCTGAAGTGGCAGTTAGCAATAGTGGTTCTGTTTTTCCTTCCTTTCTTGGTGTTATCTGTGCGTTTTTTTTCCCGGAGGTTGCGTATCCTGAGTCATCATGGAATGGAACAGCAGGCCAAAGTTACTCGTTCCATGCAGGAATCGCTGTCTACTACTTCGTTGATTAAGGCGTTTTCGTCTGAAAAACGCACTGTCAGGCGTGTGGTGTCAGAATTGCGGGCCTCCTTGCAAATCGGGATGGAACATACCACCGTTCATTCAGCTGCAAACCTGACCATTGGACTGGCGCCCGAGATTGCCCGCATTATTGTCCTTTTAGCAGGAGCCTATTGGGTAATCCAGGGACAATGGACTTTGGGCTCCTTGCTGGCTTTCCAGGCCTACATAGGATATGTGTATGGGCCGGCAAACTTCCTGGCTACAGCTAACCTGCAGCTTCAAAATGCCTTAGCTGCGCTGGAAAGGGTCTCGGCCCTTTTTGAGATTGCTCCTGAAGAGAATCTGGATAGGGGTAAACGGGTTAAGCGGCTGCGTGGTGAGGTAGAGTTCAAGAATGTCTCATTTTCTTACGATGGCCTAGAGATGATACTTGAGGATGTATCTTTTTTTGCTCGGCCAGGGGACTGGATTGCCATTGTGGGGCCCAGCGGTGTTGGCAAGACGACTTTAATGAGCCTTATCCTCAGTTTCTATAAGCCCAGTAGCGGCGAGATTATGTTTGATGGATTACCGGGATCAAAGTACCAGTTAAGATCCTTGCGCAATCGTATCGGATACGTTTCCCAGGAGCCGCTGCTCCTGTCAGGGACGATTTTAGAGAACCTGCGCTATGGTAATCCCGAGGCCAGCGAAGCCCAGGTGAATAGGGTAGCCAGGGTGGCTGGCATCCACGATTTTATTCTCAGCCTGCCAAAGGGCTACCAGTCTCAGGTGGGCGAACGAGGCGTTAATCTCTCTGAAGGACAGAAACAACGCCTGGCTCTGGCAAGGGCATTGATCAAGGAGCCTGATATCCTGATTCTTGATGAGCCCACTTCTCAACTGGACAGTCTGGTTGAACACTCGATCTTCGATGCTCTCTCTGAATTGGTACAATCGAAAACTTTGTTTGTGGTGGCACATCAGTTGTCGACAATCCAGAGAGCGAAGCGTGTTTTATTGTTGAACGAGAAACGGCTGGTCGCAGTGGGTACCCACCAGGAGCTTATGGAGAGTAATGCCTACTACCGTTCTCTGATAGCCAACCAGAAGTTTGTTCCTTCTCTTTAGATTTTCTGTCTTTATCGCAGAAAATCGATTTTGCAGCAGCGGTAGCTGTATTTGAAGGATGGTACTTCTAACTCAGTTGTGGGTGAGATCTATTCTGTTATGGTTATTTCGCTATTTTTTGAGCTCCAATGCTCTTATTTCTAGATTGACTGTGTGATTTTTTATGTGATAGGTTTATCTAAGGCAATAAAAAGGCGAAAATTATTGAGAATGGTGAGAGCTTTGTTAATTAAAATCATACCCCTTGGTCATAATAGGGAAATTGTATTTCTCCCGGCATATTTTCGGATTTAGCTCAGCAGTTAGCAAGGTCTATGATGAAATTTTCTGTTTGCATTCCCACATTTAATCGTCCAAAAGGATTAATGCGAGCCTTAGATAGTTTTCAAAACCAAACGTTCAATAAGCCGTTTGAGATAATTGTCTGCGATAATGGCGCTGATCCTAAAGTAGAAGAAATTATATGCAAGTATAACGAAACTGCCCAAGAAAAAGTGAAATATTTTGGACAGGGAGGAGGGATACATCAAGTTCGTTCGAGACTGGCGTATGAGGCCAAAGGTGATTTGATCCTGATGATTGATGACGACGAATCCGCCTGTCCCGAACTGCTGGAAATTTATGATAACTTGTTCTCAAAACATGAGGATCTAGCAGCAGCAGGAGGACCATGTATTATGGAATGGGAAGACGCGCCCCCTGAATGGGTTCTGAACTATGTTGAAGGTAAAAGGGTATCGAACATCTGGGGCAGATATGAACCCTATGATAAACTCAAAATTGGTGTTGGGATTGGCATTTGGGGGGGGAATATGGTATTCAGACGGCAAATATTTGATTACACGGGCTTCAGGCCTGATATTTTCATGGGAAAAAACATGGGAGATGGCGAGACTGGACTTTTCATTGAAATCGCCAGGCGGGAATTGAAAACAGCTTATGTACCTGAAGCATATATCCTCCATTATATGGACAAATCCAGATTCAATTTGAATTATGTTCGCAGAACTGCATCCTATGTTGGTGTTCCATTTGCCTATTGGAGATGGCATGAAGCAAAAAGATCGATTCATCAATACATAATCGAACTCTTCCGGATATCCAAGACATATTACAAAATCTGGATACGATATATATATTTCCAGATTTTTGGCAGGAAAATTACAAACGCTAAAATAAATGCAGAATTTCAGGCTAATGTTGGCTTGTTTCAGATTAAATATATCTATTGGCTCATAACTGATCGGTATTTTAGGCTCAATTGTGATTGGGACGATTTCCGGCCGGAGAGTTGTATTAGACTTTACAGTGATTGCTACAAGCAGAGAAAAAAAATTCTTGAGAGTGACTAAAAGTAGACTTTTGATATTATTGTCGCATTCGCGCTGATTATCTTAAAATTTTTGCCCTTGCATGAGCAACCTTACAAAAATAATCTACTGGTGCGTCCATTTCTCCACTTTCGAGATGTGCGTTTGCCGGACACCACATACAGAGGTTGATTAACGGACAGATTCGGCATTTCTCCAAAAATTCCCTCCGGCTTGATTTCAAGTCTCGGACTTTGGGAACAAAGTTGAAAAAAGCATCCCTGAGGCTTCCTCTTTTTAAATCATAGACACAATCCGGATGCCAGAGGGAATAACACAGACGAAAAAGACCGTCATAACTGAGAACGAAACTTCCTTTACCAGCACCGCAATGAAATAGATGGTTGCAGGTATGAGAGTGACATTCAGGAAATATAAGGTTATCGCAGTTTTTTTTTAGTGCCTGGAATCGCTCGGGGTCAGAACGTTCCAGAGCGACAATTTCTTCAGGGGAAAGCCTTTCGGATTTTATCTCTTCGTTTCTTTTGGGGTTTCCGTCATACCTCAAGTTAAGGAACGGATCGAAGCGATAATAATCTTTGGTTTTTTCTCTGCAGAAACGAGCAATTTCTGCCCATTCATGGACATTAGAGCGCAAGGCCATCGCCTTATGACGGACTTTAATCCCACTTTCAATTAGGAGGTCGAGTCCCCGGCGAAAGGCTACAAAAGAGCCGGGCTTACGGGTAACTCTCTCATAGGTTTTTTCAGTTACCCCGTAAACTGATACTTCTATATCCCGGGGAGGATACTTCTTGAAAAATCTGACGTGTTCTTCAGTAACAAGGGAGGCATTAGTGAATACAGAGACCAGGAGGCCTTTTTTTTTAAGATAGAGAAAAATATCGAAAAAGTCCTCCCTTAATAGAGGTTCTCCTCCTGTTAATAAGCACCAGAAAGCTCCAAGAGAGACTGCCTCATCGGCAATTTTCTTTATTTGCGGTAATGAGAGTTCCTTTTTTTGAGCTGTTTTATCTCCTGCAGGGAGATTTATATAGCAGTGACGGCAGTTGTTGTTGCAGCGGGCTGTGATTTCCAGGTCAAATGAGATGAGCTTCCTTTTTTTCGCTATTTTCTTCCAGAGAGAGAGCTTTTTTAGGGGAAGAGAAGAGATATGAGGTTTATCCATGATGAAGGCCTTTTTTTCCTATTAATCTCAATATTTTCCTTACAGGAATCATCAAGGAAGAGAATAGTCCTTTAGAGGAAAGAAAAGCTATTAATATTTTCTCCGGTCCGAAACCGAGATAGGCTTTCTTTCCTCTTCTTTCCACGCAGGTCACACGGCCAATGATATTTTTGCGTGGAATGTAACCATCCGCCTGGGGAACGTTGTCTCCTTTTACAAGGTGTAAATCCCCTCTATTTTTAATAATTCTGTGGATGCTTAGCTTCTTAGTTTCAGGATGTCTGAATGCGACCATTTGTCCGTAGCGAAGGGAATCCGCAGACAATGGGGAAACAGTGATGATATCATCATCCTTTATGAATGGGGACATGCTGAAGCCTTTAGCCATAAATCTGAAAGGAACGCCTTTATTCAGGACAGCCTGAAGAAGATCAATCAAAGCCTGCCCGGAGAGTGGGAGATTCTCATGCTTTTTTATGAATAAGGAAGGCTTAGAGCTTTCAGGCTTCAACAAGCATCTTCCTTTTGAGGAGTTCATTTACGAATCCAATGACATCCTTCTCAATTTCTTCCGAGGAGGACTCAAATTCGTTAGAAAGCTCCTCTACAATTTTTCTCAGGCTTTTTTTCCCATCCAACCTGTTCCATATGGCTTTTCCTGTTTCATTCAAGGTATAAAGCTCATCCTCCATGTCTCCTATTCCAGCCACAATGGGAACGATTATAAGTTCTCCCTCGATTTCTCTGGCAACCACATCCTTGGATGGGACATAAATCGAATCCAGATTAACCTTTGTTTCCAAAACAACCTCCTCTATCCGTTTGATAAAGATTCCCTCCTGAGAATGGCAGCTCCCTTAGGGCTTTCTTCAGGGATATAGATTTTCACGACTTCAAAGCCGCCATCTTCAAACTCTGACTTCAGCAAATGCTCTGAGGAAAAACCATGGATAAACTCTCTGTCTCCCCAGAGCATGTCTCCTTTTTCGTACCAGAGGTTGCCCAGAGTGAGAAAAACAAAGATCTTTCTTGCAATTTCCGTCGACTTCGGAAATCCAGGTTTTGTATACCAAAAGAATTGACAGAGGAAATAACCTTGTGGCTTGAGGACGTTATAGATCTTTCGAAGCATCTCTATTCGTCTTTTTCTGGTAGGTAAACATGAATACATGTTGTAAGACAGCCAGACGATATCATATGAAGACGCAGGGAAATTGATTTCAGAGATATTCTGGACAAAGGCCTCAATTTTCACGCCTCGTTTGAGGGCATTTTCTTTTGCTTTTTTGACCATATCTGGTACAAAGTCAATTCCTGTTACTTTGAATCCTCTTTTAGCTAGGGGAATGGCTTCACGTCCCCCTCCTATTCCCAATAGAAGGAGGGAACCTTTTTCTTGGGGAATATCATTGAGATAGGTTTTTTCTTCAGGGGATAAGCCCGGGTCAACTACATCTTTTCCGGTCCAGGCTTCCACGTTTTTTGGCCTGCTGTAAGTCTGACGGGTATATTCAACCAGGTCCTCAGGCCTCATCACCATAATGTCAAGAGATTGAATAAATCGACCAAAGCGGTTTAGAAAACGTCCTAAGGTAACTCTGGGTCTCATTTTATCACTTTTTTATACCAACGCTATTTTTTTATCCTGATAAAAGCCTTTTTTGTAACTATATTTTGCATGTGGTCATTTCCTCATGCCGGTTTTTTTGGGTGGCTATATCTTTTCCTGCAAATCTATGAATCCTTTCTTTCCAATCCTCTACTTCCCAGGCTTTCTCACCTTCCTCGATCAATCCCAAGTATCTCGCCTGAAGGTGTGCAATCTGACAGTGATACTCTACCGGAGTGTCCAATGTTCCGTACTCAGTCCATGATTTGGCAGGGCACTGTTCGCAAAGGCCCTTGAGAAAGCAGCGGGCACATCGAGCCAGGTAGTCCGGGTTTTTGGCCTTCATCTTCCGGACTTCTGGAAAGAAATTTATCATAGCGTCTTTAAGAGAACCCTTTTTCAAGTCGTATGTGGTGTCCGGATATTTTAGCATTAGGCAAGGCGAAAAAAATCCATAGGCGTCCACACACCCGCTTCCTATACCTG
>Ga0209986_10002379_pt1 | contig 17222 bp, 15 predicted proteins | sample BlataG_FD_183168 | JGI IMG/M metagenome (GOLD analysis project Ga0209986, IMG submission 183168) | Deep subsurface microbial communities from Black Sea to uncover new lineages of life (NeLLi) - Black_00105 metaG (SPAdes) (version 2) | ecosystem: Environmental > Aquatic > Marine > Oceanic >...
TATAAATAACTTTATGTATATATAAATGACAGAAATAATTGTACCTGTGTCTGTTGGGGAAGCTCTAGATAAATACAGTATACTTATCATCAAACAAGCCGAAATAAAAGATCCATCAAGGTTAAAAGATATAAACAAAGAAGTGCGGACTATTTACCCATATATAAGTGATCACCTCAATAAATATAAATATCATTATGAATGTCTTAAATACGTAAACAAAAAAATATGGGATCTTAGCGATCTCATAAGATCACCTCTCGTGGAACAAGATAACAAAAATCGGATGTATACAGAAACTTTCAGTTGGAACGACTCTCGATATAGGATTAAATCCAAACTTAATAAACTCTTAGCTTCTTCGTTAAATGAACAAAAGAGCTATTCCACTCGTGGAGTGAAAGTACCTTCACTATCTCATATTTGCAATTACACTTTTTACTCCCTCCACATTCGGTACTTAGCTATCAAATACGATTTAGTAAATATTTTGTGTCCTTTAGAATGCAAAAACGAAGTTGAGGACATGTTTAAGGATGATCCACACATTTTGGTCGGGGAGAGCGATGTTGCTGGGTTAGAAGAAATTGATTTGAATTTTGTGGATGTACCGACAGATTTCATGATGTTGGAACGAAGTCCTACTGAAAAAAGTATTAACTATTTGGTAGGTGGAAGATTGGGAGATCTTGTACATCTTCTATACGTGGTTATGTGCAAATATAAGGCTACAGGGAAAAAAGGAAACGTTTACATAACAGATGATATGAGATATGGAGGTGATGCATTTAGCACGAGTGCAGCTACAGTATTGGAAGAATTAGGAGAAATAGTCAAGAATCAACCCTATATCGGAGAATTTTCTATTTTTGTACCGGGAACTGTTGAAATTAACGTCAATCTTAATGAATTTAGACATCACGCAATCCTATGGCAGTTCGGTTGGTTACGATTTCTTTCTTTAATATTCCATACACCCCCAATTTTGGGACCATGGATCACACTTAAGCACGAACACAAACCTGAAGAGTTTGTACTGATTCACAGATCAATATCTCTAAACAGAAAACGACAAAATCCAGCTTTTATACCGTTTCTTGGAACTATAGCTGAACACAACACTTGTAAATTTATAACTTCTAATCTGGCAGAATATGATGATTTTCCATTGAAGGAAATGGTGCCATTACACAAAATCAATACTTTAGAGGAATTTTATAATGAAATCCAGAAATGCAAGTTTTTTATAGGAAATCAGTCTGCCCCTCTAACCTTTGCCTATTCTATAGGTAAACCTTGTTTATGTGAAAACACCGAACATAAATTTTATACTGACCCACATAGACCTAAAGAAACATTTTATTGGGAATCTAAGAATAACAACTATTTGGTTGGAATAGATAAATATATAAATATAGAGATGTTATGAGGAATTCAGTAGATTTTATATAGACCCACATAGGCCTCCCGACACTTTTTATTGGGAATCAGAGCAGAGTTACTTCCTAGAGGGAATCGATAAATATGTTAAAAGAAATCCACCACATAATAAAATGTCTCTATCCAGGCAATTCCATGCAGATAAGTCCCTGAACCCGAAAAAAATTAAACATATAGCTTTTATCAACCACACTGTAGAATCTTGCGGTGTGTATCAATATGGAAAACGTTTAGGATCTATATTAGAGACAGGTAAGATAACTAAATTCACCTATCATGAGATTGCTTCGTTAGATCAATACTATGAACTGTGTAAACAACCACATATTGACGCGTTTATATATAACTATCATCCTTCTACGATGCTATGGTTGGCAGGAAGCACGATACAAAGAAAAGTCCCCAACATAGGACTACATCATGAAGGTGTAGTAAGCGAACTTTTCGAGCACTCACTACGTATTGACTGTGGAGAAGATGTGGATTCGATCCCAAGACCTCTTTTCAACAGACCGTATAAACCTCAGCCTGATACTAGAATTCCTATCATTGGTTCTTTTGGATTTGGGTTTGAAAATAAGGGATTCGCTAGATTGATACAATATGTTAATGATCAATTCGACGAAGCCATTATCAGACTTAATATAACCTTTCCTTTTTTCGGAGATCCGGCTGGTAACATTTCCAAAAGAATAGTTCATCATTGTAATTCAGTGCCCAGAAAAGACGGTATAAAGCTTGTAATTACACATGATTTTATGGATAACGAGTCGCTATTGAGTTGGTTGGAAGAAAATACTATTAATATTTTTATGTATGATCCATTGCATGGTCGGGGATGTGCGAGTACAATCGATTATGCGCTATCGGTAAACAGACCCATTGGTATATCGGATAGTTATATGTTCCGTCATATCTATTCCGACAAAATATCAGTCTTAAAAACGCCGATCAAAGATATAATCACTCATGGACTTGAACATCTTAATGTGATTAAGGAAAAGTGGTCACCCGAAAAATTAATTGATAAGCTTGAATACTTTCTGCATCAAAAGGTCTTTATAGAAATAACGCACACAAAGAAAATGATAAACAACACAGTTTTGGATGACACTTATAGATCATTGCTAGCAGCAGATGAAGAGGAATTGTTTACTCTGGTTCCAGCGATGATGAATCGTAAGATCAAGAGAGCAAATGTTCAGCAAGCTTTCGCCTTCAGATATATCAAGGACCATTTTACCAAAGATACCAAGATGATCTGCGCAGGATCGTATGAGGATACCTGCTGTGCAGGTCTTAAGGCGTTGGGATTTGATATAGTGGAAGTAGACCCAATGTTTAACAGTGATCTTCATACCTATTGCGTGACAAATGGCTATCCGCAGTTTGAATGTGTGTTTTCGGTATCTGTTATTGAACACGTTCCAGAAGATGATGAATTTGTCGATGATATGTGTAAATTATTGAAGCCGGGCGGCACAGCAGTTCTGACATGCGACTTTAACGATTCTTATGTACCTGAGATGCGTATACCCGGTCCTGATTGTAGATTATATACAAAAAATGATCTGCTGGTCCGATTTAAAGACATTCTCGAGCGCAACGATTGTTATATAGATGGTGAGGTAGATTACGATGCTACCCCCGATTTCGTATTTGACGGCGTATTGTATTCTTTCGCAACACTAGTATTTAAAAAGAAAGAGTAAAGGGTCTGTTCTTTCTGAATATGATAGATATATATTAACTATTAGTTAATATATGATAGTTAATATATGATAGTTAATATATGATAGATAATATGTTAAATATATGGTCAATCAGCTTCTTCTAAATCTGGTGGCATTTCAAAGGTATTGGTGATAGGTTTGTAAACAGGAGCTTCAATATATCTTAATACAGCCACAAAAATTAGGTCTACAGGTCTATCAGGATCTGCTTCACTAAAAAGATCTTTTAAACGGCATAACATCTCGGTGCCAGTTTCAGGGATTTGAGCTTCGAGAATAGCTCGATATTTACCAAGGTCATCTCCTTGTCCAAGGAAATACATTTCCACGTATCCATCACAACATATGAAATCTTTTTTATCAAGTATACCATCATACCGTGAGCAAGTACTGCCTTTAAGTCCAGGAATGGGAAGTTGAATGGTAGAACCATCTAAATCATAAGATGTGGGCGGGTGAGACAATTCAGGCAGGTATTTTTGAGCAACAGAATCAATCTTTGAATGACATGATGAATAAAACCCCTGCGCCTGAAACGTTTTGGGTGTTAAATCTGACGTTGATGTAAATGTATATGTAATAGACCAATCCCGTATTAGTTGTTGAAGAGGATCACATAACTCCTTTTTACCACAATCAAGTAAAACTTTAATTTTTGGTACTTTGGGTGGAGGACAACAACAATCCATATTTTATTTACAATGCGAAATCTGAAAACTTATTTGGTTTGTTTTAGCAAATCGTTACTGATTCACCCATAATAATTTGTGGTCCATAATCGTAGACTCGTTCTAGAGAATATCCCCACAAAGGTACACAAAATTGTTGTAATTCTGCAGCTACAGTTTTAACTTTATCTTCGGGATAAATAGGGTGCATGTATACCATTCCATCTGTAGTATAAAGCAATAACAACACCGCTATAACAGCTTCGCCTGCCTTTACAGGGAAATGAAATTCATTTGACGCGTTTCGAAGGATCGAATATAGATAACTCTGATTTCCTCGAAACCATTCTCCCGCTTTATCGTATACATCAACAAATTTACGTATTGATATATCACTCATCTTATGATATAAATAAAATACAATCTATAATTTTCTTTATTATAGATTTACTATCATAGATAATTAAAAGTCCAAACGGAGTACATAATCAACGGTTGGGTCATCTATTGCCTCTCGAAGGCGATTCAACAACATCTTATCTTCTTCTACAGTGTGGTTAAGGTGACAGCACGCCCAATATCCATAATGTCCAGTTACTTCTTTTACCCTTTTCTTTTCCTTCTCTGCCTGTTTTGCAATATCAGCATCAATGAGATATCTGTGGCTGCCGTAGTCTAGAATGAAATATTTGAGATTAAAGTCAACTTCTTCTTCAGTTCCATCATTATATATGCGTGGGTAGGTGAAGGACACTTTGGAAGTAGTAATATCCCGAGAAATACCCAACTCATCAAAATATAAGAAAGAAGGAGTTGACTCCGAGTGCCAATAGAATGAGGGACTCAAGATTACGGTACCCGCACTTTCTAATCCCTTCCTTCGAGGTTTTTCAAATGTATCATTGATGATTAAATTATTAACGTCCCAATAGCCTGGTGGGAATTCAATGATGAGCTTAAGTTCATCCGGTGGGTAGCCATAATCATCGTATTCATGACCTTGATTGATGGTCTTTTGACCGTCATACAAAAACACGCCATCCAATCTATACCCACTCTCGTCAACGTCCTCAAAAATGTCTCCACGTTTTACCATCCCTTTGATACCTGGATATACACGTTCGATATCATCGATATCATAGAGAGGATATTGACGTTCATCTTCGTATTTACCTGATTTTGCAGCTTCCACTATCTTCTTGCCAGATATGAGATAAACCGTAGCTTTTTGTGGAGATGAAGCTACAGAAGATGGACCACAGATAGGACATGGCAAAATCAATGGTGCTGGAGCTGAGAAATCGATCGATCCCCATCTCACTTCGTAATTTTTGTCTTCTGTTGTGATAACACCTTCAAAATGATATGTGCGGTCGTTCATGAAAATTTTGAGGTTTTGCCTTGCTTTAAAAGCTTCCAAAAAAATTCTCAGATCAGCTTTATTGATATTCTTGCCTTCCCTACCAATGACAATTTTATCCGCTTCAACGAGTTTTTGATACTCTTCATAGCCCAAATCTTCCTCAAGAAAATGGTTATGGTAAGCCATTGTCGTATCAAACACCTTTGGACCTTTCTTCCCAAAAATGTCGACAATAAATTCAGCAAAATCAGTTAAATCAATGTTACACAACATGGTTAATGTTCTAACAACATAATATATGAAATCATTTTTCTTGATTTCATATATTATGAACTTTACTCGTGGAGTATACCACCTTTGGATTTATACCACCGTTTTGCAGTTTTCCAATGATTAGCAATCGTTTTATCATCGTCAACGAGATGCATGATATTTGGAAAGTCTGCGCGAAATACACGCCCAACCGTTTGTTCTAAGAGTTGTGTTTTAGCTATAGAATGAGCTAAGATACCTAAATTAATTTTCACACCATTATAATCGTCGCAGAAGCTAGCTTCGTCAAATCCCGTACCAATTTTACTGATAGTACCAATTAGAATCCTGGAATCATGATAATTCTTCTTGGGACCGCACAAATAATCTACAGATTCTCCCAATTCTATGAATGTACGATGTAATAACGTGGTATGAGCGCGGTATCCTGTAAGAATAAGAATTTTATAGCTTGGATTCTTAAGTGCCATAGCTACAATCATTTGATTGCGTTCATTACTAAATGCTAAAGATTTGGCTAAAGGATGCCATTGTATTCCTCTTTTACCGTCTGTACGATCTTTCCTCACGCCTTTAATACCCGTTTCTATCTTGTACACATGAAAGTCTTTTTTGATATCTCGAACAACACAATGATTTCCGCACATAGCATAGATCATTTCATGCATGCCATCATCTCGCTTAAGTGTAGCGGTAGCAGCAATGATATATCTTGGATGGAATCCTAACAATCTATCTACTTGAGATGGTGTACACATGATATGTGCTTCATCGATGATAAACATTCCTATCCGATTCCGTATATCTACAGGTATTTTCTCCACACGTTTATCTAGGCATATTATCACGTTAAATAGAGGTGGCATAGCTTCTTCCCCCACAATCCATACTTTTGCAGTAGTAAATTTCTCAAAGGTATTTTTCCATTGTTTAAGTAGCGTAGTTGCTGTAAATATTACCAAAGTAAGCAAGCTATATTTAGCAGCTAAATATGCACTAATTATAGTTTTTCCATAGCCTGGACTGCAGCATAAAGTTGTTGTACTATATTCTTCTAAGTGTTTAACGAATTCACCTATATCTTCAGCTTGATAATCTCTCAATGTACCTGTAAATTTGAATACTGAGGGTGTATATATACGTTCTGCAGCGATATTTTTGCCGAACAATTGTGCAGCAAAACGATAAGGCAAGAAAATGTAGTTCTCTCCATCCACAGGAGAAGTAATAATTTGACGGAATTCTATGGGTTTAACAGCTTTACACTTCTTTTTCCCGCCAAAATTATATTTCTCTTTTGGTTGAAGAAATAACAAATCGTTAATTATATTTATATGATCCTTCGTTAATGCGCTACATTTAACTACTACAGACATTATACACTCTTTGATATCCACTTTTATTTACCCACTTTACTCAAAAATAATCACAAAATACCTTTTTATTAAAAAGGTATTTACAAAATAATCACAAAATACCTTTTTAATAAAAAGGTATTTACAAATTGTCATGCCGCGTAGAGTAAAATTTGTCGAATTACCTGTAATCAAACCACCCTCTTTACCCTTGGGAATTCCTCTCCCAAGCGATTTAGAAAAATTACCTCCTGAACTTTTAATAATGATAATGTTGAGTTTGGATGTGGTGGCTATTTTAAGTTTGTGTTCTACATCGTCTATAATTCGGCGCATATGTCAAAAAGAGTGGTTTTGGAAACAAAAATCAATCCAGGATCTTGGATTACCCGACAATTTTGAAATTGGGACTAACGAGACATGGAAAAACTTCTATTTGAATAAAATCAATCCTATCCGAGAACTTAAGCAATTTATCCGCTATGGAAATATCGAGTCATTCCGTACATTAATACAAGAATTATATAATGAAGAACTTGAGACAATAAAAAGTGAACAAGAAGAACAAGATAAATATGACCCACTACGCAGTCAAATTTTCACCTTTGGGGAATGGAAAGGCTTACCTGAAGACGCTGATATTTCCCCCGAAAGTCCGCTAGAACCTGAACCTGTGGCAAAAGATACCATACCTCTTGTCCGTAACATTCATAATTTGATGGATTTAGCACTTAAAAAGGAGAAAATACCATTTGTGCATATTATCTTACCATTGATGGTTGAAATAGAAGATTCTGTTGTCGTTCCACCCAGTAAAGGATTGAAAATCTTGTGTTTGATGGCTCAAACACCGAAAGCAAATAAACTGTTTAGAAACTATCTTACCCATTATATTACACTATATGAACACAATTACACACGGTTTCGAGACCCTTGGGGCGACTGGAGGGTTTTGGATACAGGATCCCGAGTACCTTGGGATGATATCATGAAGTGTGTGATACAAAGTGGCAAAAAGCAGTTAGTTGGATTTGTTTATACAAAGTTTTTAAATCGCTTTGGTATATCACGTGAAAAATCACGTGTAGATAGGTATGTTGATTATGCTAAATCATTACGTAAAGGAGCTTTAGCTAGACATATTGAGATTATTTACAATTCTTATCTCCCGCCAGCTTTGCTCACTATGGCGCGCAATCGTTCCTCTATTAGAATTTGAAATTAATTACTATTAAGGATAATACCTTACAAAATGGAACTACAAGAAAAGGATTATTGTTATAGCGTCTCGCAATTTGAGCATCCCGTCCATATACCCATAAAACAAAAAGGGGAGAAGAGTATTTTAGATGAACTAAATCAGTATCCTCTCAGCAGAGACATCAAACAACGTGCCCAGACCATTTATCAGCAACTTGGACCAAGAACTCATCGTGGAAACAAACGTAAACAACTTTTATTCTATTGCATGTACAATGCAGATTTAGAGTATCGTGCAGAAAATCCAGATATTCAGGAAGATTCTAACCCGCTAGTGTATCAAAAAATGTTGGGACTGTCCCATGGCGATGTAAGGAAGAGCATGTCTATGTTTTCAGAAACTCAAACAGGATATCGACCGAAAACAGGCAAATCGGATCCCTTAGGAATGATCCGTGGGTATTGCTTGGAAAATCACATTTCGGCGGAGATGGTTGGTCCCATCAAAGTTTTAGGAAGAAAGATTTTAGCCAAAGATCCCGAATTGAAAGAAGAATATCCACAGACTGTAGCTGCAGGATTGATCAAATATGGGTTGATGACGATGGGTGGAGAATTAGATAATGAATCGTTTGCCAAAAATGTAAACTTGTCTCAAGCAACCATTAATACCATGTATAAACGTATAGCTAAAATAGATAATATGGAGGAATAATATAATTCACAAACACTAGGTTTTTCTTAAGTTTTTTGCTGAACTTAAGAAAAGAGGAATTGAACTATGGAAGAAGATCCAGATTCTTCTACTACAGAGTATTATAGTCCAGAGAAAGCAGCGCAGGTAAGATTAGTGTATATCATAGCGTTAGTGATTTGGATATTGATTGTTGCATTAGTCAAATTATATACTACAGATGTAATTGGGTGGATCATTCTTGCTATTCCACCAGTAGTGTTTCTTGCTGGGTATATTAACAGTGAATATCTCACTGTAGAAATCGAGAGAGAGAATTTCCAAGCTAACTACTTTGCTATTGGCTTATTATTGATCTTGCCTCTGTTGACATGGGCCAATCGTGACTATAAAGGTGATAAAATTCGCTTTACAAAAATTTTGGTGTTAGCCATTATCATTATAATGTTATCGTTATTGGATGTGTGGGTTCGTAAAGAATACTTATCGATAAATAAACATATTAAATCTACTCTTCAAACTATTGCCATCACTTTACTCATTTATGCATTTTATACCTATTACATTGACGACCCTAATAACATGTTTGGTTAAAAAATTAAAATTTACATATGTTTGTAAATTTTGCTTTTAAATCTTGTAATTCTTAAAAATTCCCAGATATTCTGGAAATGAAGGCACTTACCGGATTATCATTTAAACGAAAAGATGGAGAAAAGTCTCCCAGAATGAAAAAACAAATTGTTCCCGTTTCCATCCGGAATATTTCTGTTGCAGCAAACGATGTTATTTCTACATCTCCTACGTCTCATGAACTTTCAGATAAAAAATCTGTCTATTACAGTTTATCTGATATTCATCCACACAAACAGCAAGATATAGAAGTCCCTGACGAAATTATAGCGTCTTACGTAAATGACTTTAACTTACTTCGAATTCACGAGACTATCATCCGTAAATTAAAAGCAGAATATGGTAAGCTAGATGAGCTGGAGAAGAAGTTGAACAAATACATAGAAATCATCAAGACGCCACAAACTATTATCGAACGTAAACAAACTAAAAAACGTATTCGTAGTATTGAGGCGCAGATAGATGCTATCAAAGATGGAACTAACATCAAAATATATTTGGAAAAGGCAGAGTCAATGATAGAAGAATATAAAACTATGATTCCTAAGAAAAGACAAATTAACTTTACAGCCACAGAAAAAGAGAAACAAGAGATTTTAGAGGAAGAAGAGAAGGATCCCAGATATTGGAAGAAGATGCGGTTAATCCGTAAATATTTAGATTTTGCACAAAATTATATCGACATCACCATCATACAAAAGAAGAAAAATATCAATAGATGTGGATGTGGTTATGATCTTACAAATGTATTTATTGATAACTTTGGTACTCAGATTTGTCCAGAATGTAGAACAGAAAGATATATTATTGGGTTTAATCTCTATAAAAGCGACACTCTGGCGTCAAGGAATGATTATAGTGACCGTGATAACTTTGAAAAGGCCTTGATGCGCTATCAAGGAAAACAGATCGATAAAATCCCTGATAGTTTGTTTACAGAATTGGACACTCATTTTACTGCACGAGGAAAACTCACGTCTATGGATATTAAAAAATTACCATGCAATAAACATGGACGCAAAAATGGTACAGACTTACCAATGTTGTACAAAGGTCTTCTGGATACGGGTTATTCTTCATTATACGAAGATGCTAACCTTATTGCGCATCGTTATTGGGGTTGGAAACTGCCTGATGTATCTCACCTTGAAACATTGATCATGGAGGATTACGAGAAAACACAACGTGTGTATAACATGTTACCGAAAGAACGTAGTTCAAGTTTGGGTACACAATTTCGTTTGTTTAAACATCTTGAACTTAGAGGGCATCCATGTATTATCAGTGATTTTAAGATCGTGAAGATGCGCGAAAGTTTAGAGTATCATGACGAAACATGGCGTATTATGTGTGAAGAATGCCAGGATCCAGATATTTATTTCATTGCAACAATTTAGCATTTTATAAAGAGATTATAACGTCTGAAGTTACTAAGCATAACGACTTCTTGTATCTATAAAAAAAATGATTTTTTTTTATATTATCTTGATTAAGATAATATTTTCATTGAAGATGCTTTTTAATGATGATCTTTCTCGATTTGCCGGGGACGACCTGGAAACTCTCACAAGTAGGTGGAATGACATGGTTGAGAATCCCGAACGGATCAATAAGGAGTTCGAAACCCTCCATGAAGAACGCGAAGTATGGGTCAGAAAGATGCAAGAACAGATTGGTGGTAGCCTGATTAAAAACGAGGATCCAGCTGAACAAATCGATTCGAGCGTACACACTCTTGACAAAACTCGTGCTGGTCCGGCATCAAACTTTGCGTGGTTTGATGAACTAATTATGGCACAAGCGCCGTTGAGAAATATGGGGTTTGACACTATAATCGGGTTTCTCAAGATGATCGAGGAAAATAACGTAACGCAGGTCGTTCAGTTGGCTGCTATGGCTCAGAAAATCGAAATACCCACAGTACAGTATTATGCACCTCTTGTCACACATTTCAAGAGGTTTGGCAAGTACGAGCTGATTACTCTTGCAGTACACACTTGCGGGAACATGGAATTCCGAATTCTGAAACTCATCAACAAGGAAACAGACGCTATATCTGTGGTCCGACACTTCTACTTCCGTGGCATTGAGGATAGATCGGTTCCCTCCAACCTAGACGATTTTTTACGGTTTGTTCAACTTTTGGTCGAGTATCATGATGGGAAAACTCTAGTCCATTGCACGGCAGGTGCTGGTAGAGCAGGCATCTTTGCGGTAATCTTCGCCTTTATTCGGTTGATAAAGAATTGCGACATTTATGCAGATGTTCCCAAGATTCTTGGACACATCAGAACAGGTAGAATAGATGCAGTCCAAACCGCTTCTCAGTATCGCTTCATTTACAAGGCGTGTCTTCGGTACATCAACATGACCGACGATTTCTGTACCCCTCTCATTACTGAATATAGTAAGAAGATTGAAGAGTCCCGTGAATCCGCAGCGCCTCGTATTTTTCAATATGAGGCTAGATGGGATCGAGAAAAAGACGAGAAGAAAAATAATCTTGGTACGGTAGTGGAGGTGGATGCGAATTACTTCATGGAGATACTCGGTTGTACGTAACATGACTATAATAATTGCTTCATTGACAAATAGATGAAGATGTGATGAATAAATACAAATATTTTTACAAATATTTGTACAAGAATTTTGGAGAAACTAGAGAAACTGAAGAAAAAAAGTCCACTTTCAAAGGGCAAAATGGTTTCGTCTGTGGTAAATCGAGATGGTACTAGAGCAAAATTTGACCTGTCGAGAATCGAGGTTGCTATTGAGAAGGCTTTACATGCGTGTACAGGTAAGGACGAGAAACTAGGAAGTTTATTAAAGGACGGAAAGTCTATCCAGAGTCTTAGTAAGGATATGGCATTTATTGTAAGACAAAGTATAGACGAATATGTACCCAATCGGTTGATCACAGTAGAACTTATTCAAGATGTTGTCGAAAGACAGTTGATGGAACGTGGGTTCTTTGTCACTGCTAAGGAGTATATACTGTATAGAGCTGAGCATGCACGCATGAGACGTAAATTTATTAGTTCTAAGGTTGTTCCACCCACTCATAACCTGTTTGTGGTTAAGAGGGATGAGAGTTTACAGCCTATGAGTAAGGACAAAATCTTTAAACGTATTCGTCGCAAATGTGAATGCGAACCAGTTCTAAAGTGCGATCCGACTATTGTAGCGGAAAAGGTTGTTCTTGGAGTGTATAATAAGGTAACTACGCAGGAATTGGACGCACTAGCTATCACTATTGCAAAAGATATGGTGATAAAGCATCCAGACTACGAAAAATTAGCTTCTAGAATTGCCGTCTCGGGTCACCAGAAAGATACCAAATATCTTAGATGTAAGATGGATAAAGATCATATACGAACCCAGATTGCCTTTGCTGCAGATGCTATGTATCACAATTTAGATCAAAATAGTGATCCAGCGCCTTTAATTCAAAAGGAATTATACGAATTTATTATCACCAACCAAGATGAAATAGATGATGAGATAGATTACGAGCAAGATTTTGATATTAATCTCTTTGGATTTCAAACCTTAACTCGAGCATATTTGATGAAAGCCATGCCCCCTGAATTTACCAAACGAAGAATAGTGGAACGTCCTCAAGATATGTTCATGCGGGTGGCTTTGGGTATTCATTGTGTACCTCCTAATAAGTGGACAGAATTTTTAGATAAGCCTTCTCAATATGAAGAGAGAGAAAATATGTATATATCAGACAAGGATCTAGCTGTTGAATTGAATTTTAACCGCAAAACCTTTGAACCTGATTTGGATGCAGCTATAGAGACTTATCATCTCATGAGTAGAGGATATTTTATACACGCTACGCCTACATTAATTTACGCAGGGACTACCAGACCTGGATTGTCTTCGTGTTTCTTGGTAGCTATGGATTCAGATAGTATTAAGGGTATTTACAAAACCCTGTCTGATTGTGCCTTGATTTCTAAGAATGCGGGTGGTGTGGGTTTACATATTCATAAAATTCGGAGTAATGGAAGTTATATTCGAGGCACAGCTGGCGAAAGTGATGGAATTGTGCCCATGCTGAAAGTTTTCAATGATACAGCAAAATATGTTAATCAAGGTGGAAAGCGTAAGGGAGCTTTCGCGGTTTACTTGGCTTGTTGGCATGCAGATATTGAAGATTTTCTCCAACTGAAATTGCCACACGGACAAGAAAATAAGCGTGCAAGAGATTTGTTCTATGCATTTTGGCGCAACGATTATTTCATGGAATGTGTTATTGAAGATCGTGATTGGTATCTGATGTGTCCTGATGAATGCCCCGGATTAGCAGAAGTATATGGTGACGATTTTGTAGAATTATACGAAACTTATGTAGAACAAGGCAAATACCATAAAGTAGTCAAAGCACGAGATATCTATAAATTGTGTTTGAAAGCTAGAGCAGAAAGTGGTGTGCCTTATATCGGTGAAAAGGACTCTATCAATCGTAAAAGCAATCAATCTAATCTAGGGGTTATTCAATCCTCTAATCTGTGTTGTGAAATAGCTCTATACTCAGATCCCCAAGAAACTGCCGTGTGCAACTTAAATTCCATTGCTCTACCTAAATTTGTTAAAACTTGTAAAGATGGTACAAAATATATAGACCATGCACATTTACACGAAGTGGCACAAATCATCACGCGTAATATCAATAAAGTGATTGATCGTAATTATTACCCCACTCCCGAATCTGCACGCTCCAATTACAGACATCGACCTATCGGTATTGGAGTGCAGGGATTGTGGGATGTATTTATGATGTTCAGAGTACCTTTTGGTAGTCCCGAAGCGATTCAAATTGATAAAGAGATCTTTGAAACTATTTATCACGGCGCCTTGACTGCATCTTGGAAACTGGCAGTAGAAGAAGGAGAATATGTTACATTTCGCTTTGGTAAAGGTTCCCCACTGAGCCGTGGTAAATTCCAGTTTGATTTATGGGCTGGAGAGACAAAACATAGTGGACGTTGGGACTGGGAAAGTCTAAGAGAAAATATCATGAGAGATGGTGTTAGAAACTCAGAATTGATAGCACCTATGCCTACAGCCAGTACATCACAGATTCTTGGTAACGTGGAGTGTACAGAACCAATCAAAAGCAATCTCTACAAACGTAAAACCAGTTCAGGTGAGTTTATTATCCTTAATAAATACTTATACGCAGATATTGAACGTTTAGGATTAGATATACATACTATTCGAGAGCAAATCGAAGCAAATGATGGTAGTATTCAAAATATTGCAGCTATTCCAGATGACCTCAAAGCCTTATATACTACTGTGTGGGAAATGGATCAACGACTCATTATTGATCATTGCGCAGCTAGAAGTGTATATGTAACACAAGCTTGTAGCATGAATTTGTACTTAAAATTGGTAGAACCAGATGTGTTAACGGAAATAGATCTATACGCTTGGAAGAAAGGTCTCAAGACACAATATTATACTCATAGTAAATCAGCCACTAAAGCCAAACAACATCACGATTCAAAATTTCACGATTCTTCAAAGGGAAAAGAACCTGTAAATTCAGATTTTAAAATAGAAGGAGCCGTATGTACTATGGAAGAAGGTTGTATTATGTGCGGAAGTTAATAACAACATTATATACTTATATTTAATTTATTAAATATAAAGCTTAACTAATTATCAACGACAATAGAGAGATAGAAGATATATCATTCATAGCAAAATGTTGGGTATAAAGCTTGAGTTAAAACGTTAATTTTTCAGCGAAAATACGGCTTAATGCGTATTTAATATCCGGGTGAAATTCATTACATACTGGAAATATAGTGGATAGAAGATTGTTTTCAAACTCTCGAATAAAATCACAGTCTTCATCATACTCCTCATCATCCAAGCTAAAGTTATAATTCTCCCAATTGTCCCAGAACCTTCTTATAGATTTTGTTCCCCCCAAACTCTGTATTTTTGTCCTAGCCCTATCAAAATCTTCTTGGGTAGGAATCCAATCTTCATCAGGGCAAGTAGGAATATTAAAGACGTAAGGTAATGGATATTCTTCTACTTTACGTTTGATATCAAGATAATGTTTATAGTCGTCGCCTTGGATCGTTTTATATAGTCTATCCAATTGATATTGGAGTAAACCACTCAATGTCTCAATACCATAAAAATCATTTTGAGGAACCAGACAATCTGGATCACCAAATGGCAATTCTGTATAAAAATCTTTGGCTAAACACAGAAAGTTTATCTTGTTCACAATTTTCCGCAACCTTATCTTTTCAATTTCAGTGTCTATAAGCACGCTGATTTCTGGAGATACCAAATTTAAATAAGACTTCTTGTTCGTAGTCATCGTAAACTTAGATGTAATATTAAGAAGGATAATATTTCATTTTATAATTTATCTTCAAATACTTATATGCAAATTAGAAAATAAATATCATTTATAAAATGGTTTGGTTGAGAAATCCTAACACCGGACGAAATATTCTGAAAGGAGGACGCACTTACAATCGCTTGAAAAAAGATGGTTATGATGTTGATTCATTTTCTCGTGTGAGAAGTAGATGGACTAAACAGCGTAAGCGAAGTACATCTCCAAGTAAAAGAAAAGTAACAAAACGTAAACCGTCCATCAGGAAATCAAAGTCTCCTAGGAGAAATACAATATCTACAAGAAAAACACCCCAGAGATCGTCACCAAGATCAGTTCGTAAAGACGATCAAAGCTTTAGTGTTGCCAGTGGAATAATGAAAGAAGATGCAAAATTTACACGTGGAATAGGACACGTTCTTTTTGATCCTGCTAAATATGGTGGAAAAGCTATAGGGGCTCTTGGTGTGCCTGGAGGAGCTGCTATTAGTAAAGCAGCAGGTGAAGCAGAAAAATTCGGACAATGGGTTGCATCAAAAGAGGATCAATGGGTTGCATCAAAAGAGGATCCTCGATCTCAATCCCCAATATTGTCGGAGGCTTATAGCCCTGATATTTATAAATACATTCGAGAAAGTCCCGAATACTTTCGGAGAGCTGCTCGAAAAAGTCCCGAATACTTTCGGAGAGCTGCTGGTAAAGGTAGGGATTATTTAGAAACGTTAGAAAGTGCTGCAGGTAAGGGTTCTGATTATTTACAACGTGGTTCTGATTATTTACAACGTGGTTCTGATTATTTACAACGTGGAGCTGAAGCAGCTGGAAGAGGTAAAAAGATTTTAGGAAGATTTTCGCCATCTTTAAGTCCGCGTCGTGTACCTTCCCGACGTTAGGAAAAAAAGACCTTTGATGATTGGTTGAAAACTCATCAAAATGAATCCTGAGGACTTTGAGAAATACCAAGAATTATTTTATACTAAGTGAATAATTTGCACCTTTAGTATTTATATGATTGAAATCTTTTGGGTTAGAAGTCAGAGTAAAATGGTGTCAGAATCTTGGATTAAGTGGTACCTGCCTAACGTAAGCTTCACAACAATATTTACCTATTTTTGTTTGAAATTAATAGGTGTTGCGTTTCTCTTGGAACTTGTGGGGTTGATTGTGTTGATTATTACTATGGCTATGCATGAATCAGACTATAAAGTATTTTGTTTAGTTATTTTGTCGCTGCTGCTACTTCGTGCTTTTGTAGATCGTAGTCTATGGATTATATATGAATGTCTCAAATTACGTAAATATTTACTTACGGAGGATTTTATGGACGATGATTGTATAGACAATGATGAATATATTGCTTAAAATATGAATTTTAATTTTTTATTGCATAATCAAATCTGTTTTGATTATGAATATTGTATTGGATATGGATGGGTAATCTATTATATCATAGCAGGTATAATGATTTATATCATAGCAGGTATAAT
>Ga0209986_10002380_pt1 | contig 17221 bp, 33 predicted proteins | sample BlataG_FD_183168 | JGI IMG/M metagenome (GOLD analysis project Ga0209986, IMG submission 183168) | Deep subsurface microbial communities from Black Sea to uncover new lineages of life (NeLLi) - Black_00105 metaG (SPAdes) (version 2) | ecosystem: Environmental > Aquatic > Marine > Oceanic >...
TTTACTGGTCAATTAGAAAGTGGTCGACGATTACAGAATGGATGGCTCTTCATCCTGAAGCTCGGGTTTTCGGCCGAGGTGCAGATACTTGTGCCTTGTGCGCAGCGCACCCTGGTTGTGAGGGTTGCCCTGTAGCGGTAGATGGTCATCAGGATTGTCGGGATACTCCCTATGAAGACTTCAGACTGAGAGGTACAGATAAGGAGGCCGCACGGGCCGAGCTGGAGTTCCTTACAAGTCTGGTGGGTACAAAAGTACACCGCGAGTTCTACTGGGGAGGCGATCAGAGTGATGGCTTTGTGCTTCATGTTACTCCTCCCTTTACGAAGGACGAACCCGACCCACTTTACTGGTCAATTAGAAAGTGGTCGACGATTACAGAATGGATGGCTCTTCATCCTGAAGCTCGGGTTTTCGGCCGAGGTGCAGATACTTGTGCCTTGTGCGCAGCGCACCCTGGTTGTGAGGGTTGTCCCATCGCTACCGCTACAGGGCAGTGCGGTTGTCAGGGTACTCCCTACATAGACTTCATACGAAGTGGAGGTACAGATAAGGAGGCCGCACGGGCCGAGCTGGAATTTCTCAGGGGTTTGAGAAAAATAGAAGTCGGCGACCTTAAGGCCAATATAATTACAGCTTCGGCAATTGCTACGCAGGATACTTTGCCGCCAGGAATGTATGTGATGCACTTCATCAGGGCCTCTGTAGGTCCTGAGGGCGTCATACTTTGTGGGAGAGTTGACGGAAAGCGAATTACCTTTAAGCTGAGGTAACCCGAATGAAGATGAAGACTTTGCCAGGTCGGGAGCTAGAAGTTGTAGCCAAGCGGCTGCGACAGCGCGCCGCCCGCTGTCTGGAACTGGCGCAGGAGAGGAGTGACGAGAATCGGTACGTGGAGGCTGCATGCCTGATCGCTGCAGCTTACACATGTACTACAGTCGCGTTGGAACTAGATAGGAGTAATAAATGAGCGAGCATGAGTTCTTCTTTGTGAGCAACCGTGATGATGGCTTTACACTTTGCGTGGAGCCACCTTTCGAGCACGATGAACCACAACCCTTGTATTGGTCCATTAAGAAGTGGCGCGCTATCGCTACACAGTTGATATCGTTTCCTGGAGCCGAGATTACTGGCGTAGGTGGACTCACGTGTGCCTTGTGCGCCGTATTCCGTAACTGCAAGGACTGCCCTGTGGCGATGGATGGTCACTCAAGCTGCCTGGGCACTCCCTACATGGAGTTCATGGCAAGTGGTGGGCGTGACTGGAAAGTCGCTTGTGCCGAGGCGGAGTATCTTGAGGGACTATCTTGCGGCCATCGCCAGCAGGAGAGAGACATTGTAGTCAAGCGACTGAGACGGCGCGTCGCTCGCTGCCTTGAACTGGCGCAGAAGGCGGGTGCCCGAGATCAGCATATCCCAATGATGTGTCTGATCGCAATGGCCTACGCGTATCTTGAATCCGCCATTGAGTTGGAAGAATGATAGCACTTCTGCTTCTGCTCGTCGTCGTTGTCGCTGCCACTACTATTGCTGCTATCGTCTTGTACATCATGCTGGCTGAGGCGCGCCAACGAGCTGAGGGAGCCGAGCGTAAGGCCCTGATTCGCTCAAGTGAGTTTGTCAAGAGTGAGACCAAGCGAATCAGGGCCGACGCGCTGCGCCGCAGTGCTGCTGTGGTCAAAGGGAAAGTAGCGGAGCAGTTCGTTCCCTTCACGGACGACTTCGACTACAATCCTCGGGATTGTAGATTTCTCGGCAGTCCCGTAGATTTCGTAGTCTTTGAAGGACTGTCTGAAGGACAGCTCGTAAGGGTGGTCTTTATTGAAGTGAAAAGTGGTAAATCCTCACTTAGCCGCAGAGAGCGTCAAGTCAGGGATGTGGTGGACGAAGGCGAAGTGTACTGGGAGGAGGTAAGTTGTGGCGATAAACATCAGAGTTAGTACGAAGCCCAACTTCACGAGACCTAAGCTACTTTTGCATCCTCCAATACCCTCCCAGCTCAGAGGCGTTAACCCTAGAACGATTAAGGGGCAGGAATGGTGGGATGTAGTTCGGCGGCAAGCTTACGGCAAGAACAACTACTGCTGCTGGGCCTGTGGTATGTATTGCCTAGATACTCCAGGGCCACTTGAGGCGCATGAATGTTACAACTATGACTACGGTACCTATAAGGCTTCCCTGAAGGAGATCGTGGCGCTATGTTGTAAGTGCCACAGTTTTATTCATGGACGCTTCAGGTCCATGTCTGAGGGATTGGAGACTCTACGATACGGACTTGAGATTTTGAACACAGCAGGGTTGCCACTTCCATATCTACAGCTGCGGTTCTATAGGTACCTCGGTAGGGATGAGGATGCTTATGCGAACGCAGACATCAATCCACAGCCGTCGCCTCAAGTTCTTACTGACCAGCGCTGGACATTAGTTTTAGGAGATGATGAATGATAACAGGATGCTCTTCGTGCAACACAGTGGTTCACCTGCAGCTGCAGCCTGACAAGGAAACTTCGTACATGGTAGGAAGCTGCTCTAACTGTGGAAAAGCTATTCAAGTCGAGATTAAAGATATAAAGGTCCCTTGCGAGGTATACTCCCGCATCGTCGGCTACCTACGCCCCGTGCAGAACTGGAACGCAGCCAAGCAGCAGGAGTTTACGGATCGAAAAACCTTCAAGATTAGGAGTTAATAATGTACTATAGTCAGACATTACAAGAAGTCACAGGTAAGGAGTGAAATGAACGTAGAACTGACTACAACTGCTGAGGAAGATTACAGAGCGCAAGAACTGATCAAAGATGCTTTCGTCGAAGCTGTGGAGCACCCTGGGGGGTACTCCGAACTGGCTAAACTTCTGTGGGAAGATCTGAAGAACTTGATAGGAGTAGATGTATGAAGCAACGTGCAACCTCAATAAGTGAAATCAAATCGTTCCTACGTTGTCGATTAGCCTGGTATTGGTCAGCTCCGCCTCCTAGGGGTTTGGGACTTGAGTCTATCAGGGAGAACCCTGCCCTACAGCTTGGGCGCTTAATACATCAAGCGCTGCAGGAAGGATATGACACGGGCGTTCCTTTTGCGGAATGCTTTCACGCACTTTGTGGTGAGCTCCCTGATGATGATAAAACCCAGAAACAGATTGCCCTCGGTGCTGCAATGCTGCGAGGGTACCAACTGTGGTCTCAGAGGACAGATCAGGAGATCAACTTCATTGCAATGGAGACCAGATGGGAAGTGAAGTTAGGGTCGGTGCTACTCAGTGGTATCTTCGACTCGATGGTCAAGCGCCCCGATGGCCTGTGGGTACTTGACTTCAAAACAACGAGCTTCTCCTCGACCGATTGGATCGCTCAGGATCTGCAAGCTACGGCATACGTAGCTGCGGCCCGTAAGATGTACGGGCCGGAAGTTCGTGGAATTATTTTCAGGTTTCTCCTGAAAAAGTCCCCGAAACCCTACCAAGATTTAATCCTCAAGAACGGCTCAGTCACGCAACGAGCTAACTTGGGCCGCCTTACTACTTACGAGGAGTACTCCTTGGCGCTTGCCGTTGCTGTTCTTCAGGACATCGCAAAAGATCCCGACGCAGGACTGCCTTCAGATGCTTCCTTAGAAGAATATGCTGCCCTCCTGGACGGCACTCAGCACGGTAAGTCCTGGTATCCGGCATTTACGGACACTTACACACAGGCCCGCCGGATGTATCATAAACAGACCGCAGAGCTCAAAGGCGAGTCTTACTTCTTTTGGGATGCTCTCGAATACCGGACTGACAAGCAGATTGAGCTATATATGAAGCACATAATCAGGCCCGCAGTGAAGGAGATGCGAAGCCGGCGGAAGGGTCGCTGGGTTGGCCCTACCGGATTGGGTGCGGCGTTCTCCGTATGCCGGAACTGCTCCTTTAGGGAACCCTGTAAATTAGTGATGGATGGTGCTGACTACCGCGCGATCCTACGGGAAGACTTCGTCTTGAATGAAAGATATGTATAATATCATCTACGCCGATCCGCCCTGGACTTACAGAGCCGCTCAGTCTGATGATCCAGTCAGAGGCGGTAAGACGTACACTACGATGATCCTTGGAGATATCAAGAATCTAGACGTACAAGCTATTGCAGCTCGTGATTGCGGATTGTTCCTGTGGGCAACCATGCCACTACTCCAGGAGGCCCTCGACGTAATTAAGTCCTGGGGCTTTAGATATACTACTTGTGCCTTTTGTTGGATAAAGCTAAACCCAACAGGTGCACTGCTCAAGGGCGGTCGGAACGGAAAAGATATTCTTCTTCGTAAGAGTATCTATAGTGGACTTGGCTACTGGACAAACAGAAACGCCGAGTTGTGCTTATACGGTAAAAAAGGACATCCAAAACGCCAAGCCCGAAACGTAAAGCAGATTGTGTTAGCTCCCAGGGGCCGGCATAGCGCTAAGCCACCTGAGGTACGAGACAGGATCGTCCAGTTGATGGGCGATCTGCCTCGCATCGAGCTATTTGCTCGACAGCGAGTTCCTGGCTGGGATGCATTTGGAGATGAGATAGAAGGTAGTATCCACATAGGAGGTAAGTAATGAAAGTGGCAAGTGTAGAAACGGTTGAGAAAGAGGCAAAGTACCTGAGGCTCTGCATTTATGGAGAGCCAGGTTCGGGAAAGACTTGGTTCGGTGCGTCAGCAGCACTTGACGAGCTAACTTCGCCGGTGCTGTTTCTCAATGCCAGGGCTCAGATTGCTTCATTGCGAAGTAACCCTGCATATATGGAGGCGATTAAGGATCGGCGGCTGGTCATTCTAACACTTGAGGAATACGCCGAACTCAACTACATATACACGTGGTTGTTTAGGGGTTCTGGGATAGAGGCACTTGATGAGTTATTCGCCCAGCATGGGCCTCCAAAGACGATTGTCCTCGACTCTCTGACGGAGCTTCAACGCATCGAGATTCTTAGGGTAGGTGGTAATCCTGCCGACAAGCTCCTTAGAGATGTAGAACCCCCACAGATCCAGCACTGGGGTTCGCTTCTCTCGCAGTTTACGTTGTTGGCACACTTATACTACCAACTCCCGTATCATATATGCTTCGTCGGCCTTGAGGGCGTCGAGTATGCCAGGCACGTAGTTGGCGAGACGCCCAGGGCAACAGGGTACAGGATTGCTTTACAGGGTTCGGCCCAACGGCTGTTCCCTGCGTACGCTTTGACGGTGATGCGGTTGGAGCGTGCCCCTAGGGGTTCTGGAGCTTTTGTCCTTGGACACACGAGGGGAACCATCTCCAAGACCAAGGAACAAACAGGGTTCTTTCCGGCGCAAATTCTTGACCCTACGATCCCAGCACTGGCTAAGTTACTACAACAATAAATATTGCATACCGAGCCCACCAAGGTCGGCCCACGGGAGCGGTTTTCCGGCCCACATCCCTGCCTATGGGTAATATTACCCATATCGGCCCAAAACGCCCCAAAACGCCCCGTGGTGGCCCATACGGGGGATGGGGGGGGGGAGAGGGACGTGAATAAACACAAGGAGAAAAGAATGAGTAGGCGAAGACGCAGGCCAAGTATGTGCTGCTGGTTTGTGCTGCTGGTTCTATGTTCATGCTGCACTGGGACTTATGCAATCTGTGCTCTCTTAACGCAATGACAAAGACAAACTGGGTCTACGAGCCACAGGGCACTTATGTTTACGTGCTAAGGGGACCAAGGAACATTTGTAAGGTCGGCTCGACAAAAGAGCCTGCCACGAGGATCCGTAGGCACAGGTGGGAACACCAGGTTCCTTTAGAACTGATCTGCTTGATCTGTCATCCGAGAGCGGCCGAGTTAGAAAAGCAGCTACATTATCACTTCGTTAAACTAGGCCGCAAAGAGATTGGGATCGAGTGGTTCCAACTCACCGATGAGGACGTTAAGTGGTTAAGAGACCACTCAACTGAGGAGGTAGATTGCTGTGATGGCAAATACCGTGCCTGTGGCTAAGAATGGTGATTAAATGCAAACGTTGCTGATACCTATACTGATCGTAGCCGGTTGGGCTAGCCAGTATGCACCTGGGAAGATAGAACAAGTGATCAATGTAAGGCAGACCAGAAGTGTCAGAATAAAGTTGCCTGCTAGGTTACCCAAAACCGATGGGTTTATCGCGGTACTAGATTGCGCCGAGATCGGTAACGTCTGGCACCTGAGACCCGAAGGTACCAAAGTATTTGAATCCTTCCTGGTCGTAGATTGCGCAGGCCCAGGCGCGGCTGGCTGGATGCGGCGCAATAACATCCTAGTGGAAGTGGACTTCAAAACGGCTGTCCGTTGGTCTACGGTAGGCCATGGTCAGCGAGTTGAGCGAGCAGTTGAATTTGCCTGGGCTCGGCCCTGGGTAGATGAAGTGATGTATGCCAAGTGAACGCTGTCCGTACTGCAAGAGCCTAGTTCCGGCACGTAGTGTCTGTGCTATTTTCTTGCACTTGGAGTTCGAGTGTCCGAATTACCCTGAGAGGTATATAGGAGGTGAGATGATGACAGAACGTGAGGTCATAGCTGAGTTCGACAAGGGCATGAGTGAGATCTGGGCTCGCTATGTTGAGGCAGGGAAGATCGCTAAGGCTGAGCGTGATCAAGCCTTGAAGGAGTTACGTGCTTGGTATGACAAGGCAATGGCAGAACTGGAGAAGGAGCAGGAGGAAGGAGATGGAGCTAACACGTAGTTCAGCAGGAACAGGAGGAGGATGGGTGGTGATACTGTTTGTCCTCCTGATGGTAGGATCCCTGGGGATCGTCCTATCGTCACTTGGAGGGAGTGGCCAGGTGGTTGTCCAGGTTCAGCAAAAGACGCACCTGGATCTCAGTGGTCAAGTTGCGATCAGGTCGGGCCTAAAGATCAACTCACACGCGGCGAAGCACGATAGTGAAGTACTGGACGCTTGGAAGATTTATGCCATGTTGCTAGAAGGCCAGTGCGTGGCGTCTACAGTATTATGCGGCGGTTCAGAGATCGAAAAGTTGTACTTGTGCAGAGACCCTTCTGGATTGATCGGGGGTCTGTTCGTCATCGGTGACGAGATCTCGACTGGTTACGGAGCCCGACTTTCCTACTGGGAAGGCAAGCTAGGTAGATGGGAGATTTGTGAATGAACGAACAGGAAGAAGTTGCCAATGCCGTGGTAGCCCGAGGGTACCTTAAGGGGTGGAGCCGGAAGCAGTTCGTCGCTCGTCAGGCTGTGAAGTTAGCGGAAGAGTTGGGCGAGCTTACTCAGTACTTAAGGCTTCCAGCCGTGATGTCACGGACGCTTAGAACTTTGGGAGATCTAGCTCGCAAAGTATTTGGCGACCAACAACTTTGGTTAACTGCAGATGTCATTAACGTTAAGGCAGCTCAGCAGGAGCTTGCGGACATCCAAGTTGTTGTGTTCTGCATGGCGCAAGCACTAGACTTCGATGTGGTGCAAGCTGCGTTGGCTAAGGCTACGTCGGATATAGAAAGGGGTGTGCGATGACTAAGGAAGTACTTGAGGAAATTGAGGAGTGTTTTGCCGCTATGCAGTCTGCGATAGATCACAGATGCTATGCACCATACAGTATCTCAGGTATATCACAACTGGTGGAGAGTCTTCAGGATGACCTGGATAATATCAACCAGTTGCTGATGGCGGTAACGTATGGAGAGGAGGTGAAATAGATTTAGAAAGCTCAGTAGTATTCGTGTAACCAAACTAAACCAAATCAGAAAGGAGTAACTAACTATGTTCGGAAAGGATAGGCCGTTGGAAGGGGAAGGCCCAATCACACTCGATGGCCCAATCACACTCGACCTGGATGCCATCAAAGATGAGCTAGTACCAGTGGGCTGGCACACCGTCACTATCGAGAGGGCGGAGCCGAAGTTGTCCCGCCAGAAGGAAGTCCCCCAGATCTTTATTCTGAGTAGGATTTCTGATGAGGGAGATCCGGACTATAACCGGACCCTCATTTGGAATATCTCACTTGAAGGTGAGGGCCTTGCCTTCACGAAGCGGTGCTTGGAAGCCATGGGGTTCTCCGGCGCCCTGAGTCACCCCAATGCGCAGGCACTGGCGGATGATCTGATCGGGCGGACCTTGGAGGCCAAAGTTCGTCACAAGACCTATAAGGGAGAACAGCAGGCCGAGGTCAACACTTGGAGAAGGTTCTCTCCCGATATCACGTTCTAGGCGTGTAAACACAGGGGCGGAGGACTACTACTCCGCCCCACTAAGGGAGGTTGCAGCTATGGACAATACAATTACAAAACTTGGAGATCCCTGTGCGGTAGCAGACAGAAACTTGGAGTTCTTTACGATCCAGGAGAATTCCCCTACCTTAAAGGTCACGCTAGATTGCACGGAGTTCACTTGCCGATGCCCCATAACAAATCAACCTGACTGGGCTACGATAATCATCACGTATGAACCTCACCTACGGATCGTAGAGAGCAAAAGTGTAAAGCTCTACTTGGAAACTTTTAGGGACAAGGGTGTCTTCCACGAATACTTGGCTCAGGTCATGTTGCGTGACTTCGTGGAACTTCTCGATCCTAGTAGGTGTAAGGTCACGGTGCACTTCAACACCAGAGGCGGCATCGCAATCTCGGCAACGGCAAGCTACGAGAAAGAGTAACAAGATGAAACTTGTAACATTACTTAGTGGCGGACTGGACTCCGTCACGCTAGCGTATCTCTTAAGGAACCTTGGGCATAAGCAAATCTTAGTTACTGTGGACTACAAACAGAGGCATATAAAGGAAATTTTCTTCGCGTCAGCCTGTGCCTCACGACTTGAAATTCCCTTGGTCACAGTAAACGTGAGTAGAGTGTTCGGCGCAGATGCCTTGACAGGTTCGAGGGGAGTACCTACCGGCGAATATACGGTGGAGACTCTGGCTGCTACGATAGTTCCCAATCGCAACGCTATCTTTGCAAACCTAGCGGCAGCAATTGCAGTACGCGAGAACTTTGATGGCATTGCACTGGCGATACACGCCGGAGATCATCCTGTGTATCCGGACTGCCGGCCCGAGTTCGTGGAGGCCCTAAAGGTATTGCTGACAGTTGCCAATGATCGACCACTTGAGGTAGAAGTTCCATTCCTTAAGTATGAGAAATACCAAATCGTGGCACTAGGTAAGACCCTAGGCGTGCCATTCTCCCGCACCTGGAGTTGTTACAAAGGTGGCGATCTCCACTGCGGTGCGTGTAGCACGTGCCTCGAACGAAAGGAGGCCTTCAGATTAGCTGGCGTAACAGATCCTACTCGATACAAAGGATAAAGGTGGAAAGGAGGATAAAGTTTGACTACATCCGTTTAAGGCAGGTCGCGGAAACCCTACCTGAAAAACTAAAAACAAGAAAACAAGGAGAAAAATCGTGAGAAAGAATAAGTCTCTGTATCCGTTCATGATGACTGCATTTGCAGTCATCCTGGTTCTGTCCAACACTACAGCAGTGAAGCTGTGCCAGTTGGGGCCAGTGGTCGCTACGTCAGCGATCATCTTGTTCCCTTTGGCCTATATCCTAGGGGATGTCATCACTGAAGTATACGGCTACGCAGGAGCTCGCCGCATCTTTTGGGCGGGCTTGGCGGCCAATCTTTTGATGGTACTAACATACACAGTCACGATCCTGCTACCAGGGCTTGATCCTAGGTTCGCCGAAATGTACGCTCGAGTTTTGGGTCAGGTTCCTCGGATAGTAGCAGCTTCAATGATAGGACTGTGGGTAGGTCAGTTTGCAAACGCTTACGTTATGAGCAGGCTGAAGGTTGCTACTAAAGGAAAATACCTTTGGTTGCGTACCATCTCATCGACATTGGTAGGCGAGCTGGTAGATACAGTGTTGTTCGCTACCTTAAGCTTTGCGTTTGTAGCCCCTTGGCCTGCTATCGGCAACATGATCTGGACAGGAACCTTGATTAAAAGTGCCTACGAAGCTGCAGTCACGCCCTTCACCTATCTAGTGGTAAGCTGGTTCAAGGAACGTGAGGGTGAAGTGTTCGACCATGACGTCAACTATTCCCCGTTTAGAGGTGGATAATGTTCACTTGTATCCGTCAAGAGTGCATTGAAGATCCCGAGGATGCTTACCACTACGAGGAACACCTGTGCTTTTGTTGTGGGCATGCTTTCATGCCCACTCCTGAAATGGCAAAAGAAGCGCAGTGTCCGGTATGCGATTGGTATGAGTGTCCTCACTGTGGAGGTTGCAAATGCAGACTATCCACTAATGATCAGTACTGGATAGATCTAGTTCATACCACGTACTGCAAAGATCTCAGGGCCATGGCGTCAGTTGAGGTAGATGGTCTACCTGAAACTGACAACCACTGGGTAAAGGTTGGGCTAGGATTGCAACTGCGGTTCTGCAAACGCTGGGCGGCATGTCGCCTGGGTCTCTGTACTGACAACCATTAGTAAACACAGGGCGGCCTGGGCAGAAAAGTGCCTAGGCCGCCCCGCAAACAAGGAGGAAAGGGTGATTTACTTACGAAAAGAAATTGAGGCATTCACACAGACAAAACACGAGTTCGAAGAGGCGTATGTCTCTCTCTTAGAGCGGGCACTCAATATTTACCAGGCCAATGCCGCCACCAGAGACGTGGGCTCGCCCATACACCATAGGCAGTCTCCTATGAGTATGCTGAGTCTCGCTCAGGCCAAGTGCCGTAGGATCGAAGCACGGATTTCGGATAACAACTGGGAGAGAAATAAGGCGACCATTCCTCTCGTAATAGAGGAGTGCGTTGACGTTACGAATTACGTACTTTACATCGCGGCTCTGTGTTTATTACTGCTGCAGGAGGAGGAACGAAATGAAAGTGGCGCATCTCGTACCTCCTAAGTGGGAGCATGAGTTTTTGGGAAGAACCTATAAAATGACGTTCGCATCCTGGCTGTCTGGTCAGCCAGCCGAGTACGCGACGAACCTTAGGATGCGTCCCAGATCTACCTATCTCATCCTTGATACTCACCCCTTCGAGAAGGAAGTACCCCTACCGCGTCCACTTGCCCTGTGGGGCGCAGCGTGGTGGACAGGCGCCAACGAAGTTGTCCTACCTGATGTTCTAGGGGATCCTGGAGCCACTTTGCGGCTCTCGTGGGAAGCGTTAGACAAACTAGATCACCTAGGAGCGAACCTACCACTGATGTTTGTCCCCCAAGCAGAAACCATGGAAGATTGGAAGAGCTGCCTAAGCGGCTTCCTAAGTGTGTGGGCAATATACCAGTGGAAGGATCCTCTGGTCATTGGCCTAAGTTCGCTTCGTAGGGCAGGAAGCCTCAGGCCCAGGAGGGGAAGTCGTATCCCAATGATGAAGTATCTCGCAGAAAGGGGCTTTGCGATGCACATACTGGGCCTGAGCTCAATAAGTCACTTTGTGCATGAGGAGCTGCCTGCTGCAAAGGAACATGGAGTGCGGGGGTTGGATACCTGTGCTGCATTTGCGTTAGGAGCACGAGGCTTGCTCCTGAACTCTCAGTCTCCCAGGCTGTTTCTGGGAGATCTTCAGAAGTATAACTCTCTCACTGAAGACCGGCTTGAGGTCATTAGGAGCAATATATCAGTATTGGACAACTGGTCACGTTAAAGGAGGAAAACCATGAAAGTAGCAAATATCGTTCCACCTTCCTGGATAGGGATCTATCCACCAGGGGAGTACCGCTTGGCTTTAGCTCATTGGGTACTTAAATACCCAGACTATGCCAAACGGATCAAGAGCAGTAGGGCGTACGTCCTACTCGACAACGGGGCATTTGAAGGTATGCAGCTAACCGCCTCACAGCTCAATGAGGCAGCGGCTGCAGTAGGCGCCGATGAGGTCGTCCTACCTGATGTTCTAGGAGACTCCGGAGAAACCCTGAGGCGTTCTTGGGAAGTCCTCGGAAAGTTAGCCGTTAAGAGGGTCATGTTCAATCCTCAAGGCAAAACTCATCAGGAGGTCGTGGACTGCCTGGAAGCTTGGCTCGACAAGTGGAACAAGAGCGACTGGGGATCGGCATACTCTCTGGGACTGTGTCTGGTTAGTTTGAGAGACTCGGCCGGAAAAGTCCTTCCAGGTACGCGATTAAACTACGCCCCCGAGTTGGTAGGCACAGGACTGCCTGTTCACATGTTAGGGGTGAACAATATAAAGATGTTTGCCAGCAGAGAGCTTCCGGTGGTTTACAAGCTAGGGATCCGTGGAATGGATACATCCTCGGCCTTCGCGTTAGGAGCCGAGGGGATACTTCTCACGCCCACTGCCAAAAAGGTGTTCCTTAAAGCTCCCGAGGGGTATAAGGAGCTGACGACTTTCCAACGAAGACTGATCTTCCTGAACCTAGCCATCCTGGATTTCTGGGTAGAAGCTGGAGAAGGTATTGAATATATTCCTACGCTAATGATCAGGAAACTTGCACAGCGCTGGCTGCGTTACTGGGCTGAGGGCTTTGCAACCCTCCCTGACGTAATGCGGGCTTGTGGCATGCCTTCCGGAAGGTATGCTCTGTTGAAAGAAGACCATCGGGAAAGGGGCATTCGCCCGCTGGTCTATCTAGAGGGCCTTCGTGAAGACGAGGTCCTGGTGGAGGTATAAAATGAGTGGAAAACTGTTAGCAGCAGCATTCTGGTTGTCATTCTTCGTGGCTGTGTGGCTGGACATGTTCGGCGTCCTGCCAAGTTCGGCCAAAGTTTTCGGCTATCGACTCCTGTTCTTCATAGGCGCCACCCTGATCACAATAGCGATCTATGGCCACAGTCACGACAAGCGAGTTGAGTAATGACTTGTGAAAATTGCCCGTATAAAGGCCGGCCTAGGGTAGGGTCCGAAGGGGATCCTGCTGCCTGCAAGTACGTCCTGGTTGGTGAAGCACCTGCCTACGATGAAGTCAGGCAGGGCCGACCTTTTGCGGGCAAAACGGGCCGGCTACTAGATGCCTTCTTGAAGCGAATAGGGATCGAACGTTCGGACTGCTATATCACAAACGCCCTCAAGTGCCAGCTACCGAGAAATAAAGAGGGCGTCGACGAAGCTCTGTCCCACTGTAGAGGCATCTTTCTTGAGGAACTGGCGCGAGTAAACACAGGGGCGTCGGTCGCGCTTATGGGTGCTCACGCCAGGAATGTACTATATCCGAACGAGTACAAGCAGGGCATCCTGGTCTCGAGAGGTTGGCGGAAGTATGGAGAACGAGATATTTACGTGATGGCACATCCGGCGTTCTATATGTACAATCCTGAGGAGGCACCTATGCTTCTTAAGGATCTGAGGCGTATTAAACGCGGGCGGCTACCACCTATAAGTACTGCTGTGTGTGTATTGGAGGCAGAGAAACTAGAAGAGTTCCTGGCCTCTCTACACCGCCGCCCTGTGTCCAAGCGTGATTTCGTAGCTTACGACCTGGAGACCGACCAGGTAGACTTCATGCGAGACCGCATATTATGCATGAGCATTTCACCTGAGGTTGGTACGGCTTATATCATCCCTGATAGTTTGCTTTATCAGGACGGTCATGAGTGGGTCACGACTGGTAAATCAAGGCAGTGGTGGGAACGCTTCCTAAGTGATCCTCGTTACCTCAACGGTAGCTACCTCAGGCCGAACTTTGCAACGGTAGCTACGCTGAGGGAAATATTTGCTGTTCCTGGTTATAGATGGGCGGCTCACAACTCAAAGTTCGATATGCGCTTCCTGCGACACTTGGGCGTGGAGAATGTGCGGTGCGATCTCGACACCATCGTAGCTCACTATGCGCTCGATGAACGCAAGGGCGGGCACAGTCTGAAAGCTGTCACAGACGATTACTTCGATGTGGGCGATTACGAGGTCGATCTGTTCAACTATATAACGAAAAAATCAGCCCGATACAGTGCAGTGCCTCGGCGCGTCCTATATCAGTATAATGCAATGGATACCGAACTCACCCTCCGCCTGGCCTACGCCCTCGAGGCAGAACTGAAGGAGCAGGATCTGTGGAAAAAGCCATTTCTCTTTCCTATGATGGCAGCAATCCCAATGTTACTAGATGCTGAACTTGCAGGCGTCCTGATAGATTGGGAGGGATTGGAAAGGATAGATAAGGAAGAGATAGAACCGGAGCTCCAGAAAGTTGCTAAGGAGCTCAGGGATATCAGTGGCCATCCGGATCTAAATCCCCTAAGTAGTAAGAGGGTTATAGGTATACTCTATGATGAAATGGGTTTTCCTGTAATCAACGTGCGGACGCGTGCGGCTGGAAAACGCATCCACAAGCGGAGCTCCCAGATAGCCGTCCTGGACGGCTGGGCTAAAATGCAAAGGCAGGGAACGCTTCCTGTATCCGATAAAGCCTGGCAGTTTGCCGAGAGGCTCCGGCACTACCGGCATCTCCGCAAAATGCGGGGTTCATATATTCGTAAGTGGAAAAACTACAGAGGCACTGATGACAGAGTGCATACCTCGTTCCTCCTGAGGGGGACTGTTACTGGGCGGCTGGCATCAAAGGATCCGCCTATGCAAACAATCCCCTCCAAGAAGGTCACTGACAGGTGGGGGCCTTTGGTTGCTAATGTTCATATCCCGCAACCAGGCTGGAAGTTCATTTATGCCGACTATAGTCAAGCCGAGCTGAGGGCCCTGGCGTGTTTATCAGGTGATAAGTTTATGCTGCAAACATTTAGGGATGGTAAAGACTACCATTCCGAGGTGGCAGTTGCGGCTTACGGCCCTGACTTCACGCGGGATGAACGCCAGCACTGCAAACGGCTCACCTTCGGGTGGGCCTTTGGAGGAAATGTCAAGGAACTAGCCCTCGATGCCCTACAGTTTGAGGGGCCCGTCGCCGAAAGGTTTGCTCACGAGTGGGATCTCCTCTTTGAGGATGCCGTGAAGTGGCGGGAGTCCCAAGGGGACCTGATGCAGAAGCAAGGGTACGTAGAATCTGTCTTCGGACGGCGAAGAAGATACGTACTGCTGACGCCTGATAATGTTGGTAAGGCAAGACGAGTAGCGATCAATGCACCCATTCAGTCAGTCATCAGTGACCTTACACTAATTAGTGCCGTCAGGCTGCATGCAAAGTATCGACATACAGATTACGCTAGGGTGATCCTGTTAATTCATGACTCTGCTACGATGGAAGTACGCGATGATAAGGTCGAAGAAGTCAGGAAGGTAATGAAACAAGTTATGATGGACACAGCGGCGGAGATCTTTCCCCAAATACCTTTCGTGGCTGACACCAAGGTTGGGGTTCGATTAGGAGACTTAACATGAAAGGATGCTTTTTATATTCACTTTGTGGGGCAGCCGCAGGGTTGCTTGCTTATCAGGTGGCCCAAGTACTGCCCCTGTGGATAAGTGTCCCTGTAGGGGTACTGTCTTTTGCGGGACTAGTGTACCTCCTATGTGGGGCACTGTCATCTAAGAAATAGAGGAGGTGAATAACATGTGGGAGTTGGCAAAAATCATCGTTAGTGGTCTGTGTGCAGTGATCGTCGAAGTTACGGTAGTTCAGATCCATCCTAACCTGGACGCGGTCTGGCTAGTGACCATTGGAATAGGCGTGTGGGCGGCCATTTGGCTGCTGTTATCCCTCGTAACCCAAAAGGGTATGTAGAAAGGAGATAAGGATGTCTAAGTATGCAAATCGCTCAGGACACGACATGTTGGGTGGAATGGGAGCCGTTCCCGTTCTCTCAGTAGTTATCGCCATGGCACTCTGTTGCGTGGTCTGTATGTTCTCAGCACCTCTGGATCCACATGGGCGCCGAGCAATAGTAGAACACGCAACGGCTACGGCTCCGTCGCGGGTCAATCTTCAGGCTGCGTCATCTGTACTCAAACGATGCAGTGACGGCGAAGACGTATCGGGAGCACTGGTGAGTTTCGAGGGTGAGGTTGACCACGCTTATCCCGACCAGGCATGGCTTAGTGACAGTGTTATCGTTGAGAACCTGGGAAACCGTACCCCCCGCGTCGGTGAGGTGTTCATCGGCGAAGGTATGGTGACTGGTTGCACTAACGGTTACTTGTTGGTGCAAGCCAGCGTAAGGATGGCAGAATGATCTTGGGCTGGGGCGAGCTGGTAATACTACTGGAAGTAATCCTTATTCCACTCGCTGTGTACGATGTGGTGAGGAGGAAGCCAGTGGAAATCCCTAAAGAATTGGCTTGGCTCACCTGGCTGGGAATTGCTTGCAGTTTCTGGAAGTTTTACCAGGAAGCATTTAGATGATCGTTCCACTGTTTGTACAATCTAAACTAGGAGGAACTGTGTTTCAGAAACTTGACGAGCATTGGTATGCTTACTGCCACAGGAAGGGCCCAGGGGGATACGAGGTTCTGGTATGGAACCCATCCCAAGAAAGGACTCTCTCGTTCGGAGACTTCATCAAAGCACTTATCACTACTGTGCTCCTATGTGAATACCTGGACCAGTTCTTGTGGGTTCTATTTGCTTATGCGCGGAGACTGATATGATAAAAGTAACCTTGCAAGAGATTGAGCTGCTGGCAAGACTGTTGAGCAGGGCTGGCGTCACGCAGATTGAGGCGATGTGGGCTAAAGTTATAGTGATAGTAGTGCTGTCTAGGGCCAAGAACGGCCCATAGGCGACCCAGAGCCGAAAATCCGTGGCCAAATTCCAAATCGCAAGTAAAGAAGGAAGACGCAGATGTGGAAGTTAATTGCGCTACTGGGCGTGTTGCAGGGCCTTGATTGCCTCACGACTTGGGCAGCCGGAATAGAACGAGAAGGGAATAGTTTCGCCGTGCAAGTTTGGGAAAATCAGGGCTTTGGAACAATAGCTTTCTGTAAGATGGCCATCGTAGCAGGATTGGCTTTGGAAGGATATGTTCTGAAGAGGGTAGCCAGACTGAACGTATTTCCGTCATCAGGGATGAAACTTCTCGAGAGGGTCTTCGCCTGGGGCGTTGGTGCATTCTGCACTGGGATGTTACTGATAGTCTCGTGGAATTTCTTCGCACTCGCGGTCAACCCACCCCACGACGCATGGTTCTAGGACATGACATGAGCTGCATTCTATTGTTCCTCTGCGTGGTCGCCGCCGGAGCGCTCGCTTGCATAGTAAGCGAGATGCTCCCGGCCTGGGTGTGCGTAGTTGTTGGCGTCGTGGCATTTCTAGGCACGGTCTACGTGTGCGCAAGCGCTTGGACTGTGCGGAAGAAGAGCTAGAGAATGCACTCTAAAAGAGAAAGGAGAAAACGAAAGTGAATCCTGAAACAAAGATGAAGGTAAAGATACGCAA
>Ga0209986_10002381_pt1 | contig 17219 bp, 14 predicted proteins | sample BlataG_FD_183168 | JGI IMG/M metagenome (GOLD analysis project Ga0209986, IMG submission 183168) | Deep subsurface microbial communities from Black Sea to uncover new lineages of life (NeLLi) - Black_00105 metaG (SPAdes) (version 2) | ecosystem: Environmental > Aquatic > Marine > Oceanic >...
TACCTGCCCATTTTTGCTTTGACTTTTTTCTTTGTCTTATGGTAGTTTTTGCTTTCTCTTCAAAACATAGGATGAGTATCTTGGCATAATGCTCGTCCATCACAAGGATAAAGGAGGATATGATATGAAAAAAGGAATATTTTCGTCTCGGTTTCTATTGATACTGTGTATGGGATTGGCCCTAAGCCTTTTCCTCGGTGCGAAAAAGGCAAAGAAAGAACCTGAACTTCTTATCAAAGAATCCATCCTTGAGGGGCTAAAATGGAGATGTATCGGCCCTTCCAACATGGGAGGACGGATTGATGATTTTGCTGTTGTGGAAAACAATCCTAAAATTATTTATGCGGGGACTGCCTCAGGAGGAGTGTGGAAAACCACCAATAACGGTGTAACCTGGGAACCTATTTTCGATGACCAGATTACGAGCACCATCGGCGATGTGACCGTGGCGCCTTCCAATCCGGGCATAATCTGGGTTGGCACTGGAGAACCGAACAATCGTCAGAGTTCTTCCTGGGGAGACGGGGTTTATAAATCTACTGACGGCGGCAGGACATGGAAGAATATGGGGCTTCGTGATACCCATCATATTGGTCGCATTGTCATCCATCCCACCAATCCGGATATTGTTTATGTCGCAGCCTTGGGGCATCTCTGGGGTCCGAACAAAGAAAGGGGCCTGTTTAGAACCATGGATGGCGGAAAAACCTGGACCAATACCAAGTTTATTGATGAGAATACAGGTTTTGTGGATGTTGCCCTGGATCATGAGAATCCAAATGTTCTGTATGCGGCAGCCTATCAGAGGCGACGCCGGGGATGGGGTTTTAACGGGGGAGGACCTGGCAGTGGTCTTTACGGGACGACCGATGGCGGAGAAACATGGGCCCGTCTGACAAATGGACTGCCTTCAGGAAACACAGGACGTATCGGAATAGATATTTTCCGCAGCAACCCCAATGTTGTCTATGCCGTTATCGAACACAAACAGGGTGGGATTTTTCGCTCAGAAGATAAAGGCGTTAGCTGGAAAAAGATGTCGAGCACCAACCCTCGGCCCATGTATTACAGCAAGATACGCATCGACCCGAATAATGACCAGAGGGTTTGGGTTCTCGGGGCTTCTATGTATGTCTCTGAGGATGGAGGTAAGTCTTTCAGCACTAATTATGTAAGGGGAGTACATAGCGACCATCATGCGATGTGGATTAACCCTTCCGATTCCAATCATATGGTCTTGGGCTCAGATGGAGGGATTTATTTTTCTTATGATCGCGGCAAAACCTGGGATTTTGTCAATACGCTCCCTCTCGGACAATTTTACGAAATAGGTTTTGATATGCGGAATCCTTATTATGTCTACGGAGGATTGCAGGATAACGGAACCTGGGGAGGTCCCAGCTCAACCTTGAATAGAATCGGAGTTTCCAACGAGGACTGGGTCAGAATCGGGGGAGGAGATGGCTTTTATACTCAAGTCGATCCCGAAGACAACAACACCATTTATGCCGAATCCCAGAATGGGAATCTCTACAGGTTTGACGTGAGGTCAGGAGAAAGCAAGACCATAAGGCCTGAACCTAATGATGAGAAAGAGCGTTACAGGTTTAACTGGAATTCTCCGATTTTGATATCCCCCCATGATTCCAAAACAATTTATTACGGCGGAAACAGACTCTTTAAATCCAAGGATAGAGGAGAAACATGGGAGGCCTCGGTTGATCTGACTACTCAACAGGATAGAGAAAAACTTCCCCTTATGGGAGTCCTTCCTGACAGAGACACCCTTTCCCGACACGACGGCATTTCCTATTACGGCGATATCACAGCAGTTTCTGAGTCCCCTCTTAAAGAAGGTCTCATCTATGCAGGCACAGATGACGGTAACCTCCAGATCTCCCGTGATGGCGGAAAGACCTGGAAGAATGTTATCAGCAATGTTCCTCGGATGCCTAAATATACTTATGTCACCAGAGTTGTAGCTTCCCGCTTTAAAGAAGGGATAGCCTATGCCACATTTGACGGGCATCGTAATAATGATTTTAAAGCCTATGTCTTCACGACAACCGATTATGGAGAAAGCTGGAAGAATATCTCGAGTAATCTGCCCAAAGGCGGAATCGTCAATGTTATAAGAGAGCATCATCGGAATCCCAATCTTCTTTTTATCGGAACAGAAAGAGGTGCCTACTTCTCTATTGATAGAGGAAAGAAGTGGGTGAAATTTAAGAGCAACTTCCCCACCGTTCCAGTTGATGACATTGCCATTCATCCTCGAGAGAATGACCTGATTTTTGGCACCCATGGCCGGAGTGTATGGATTTTAGATGATATCACTCCATTAGAGCAGCTTGCAAAAGATACATTGGCCTCTTCCGCTTATCTTTTTGACATCCGTAAAGCAAAAATCTTTAATCCTTACAATCATAAGGGAAATCTTGGTCACAAATTTTTCGTTGCTCAAAATCCGCCTTTTGGGGCTGCGATAAGCTACTACCTGAAAGAGGAAGCGAAAAAAGACGTAAAAATAGCTATACAAGACAGCCAGGGGCGGCAAATAAGGGAGCTCAAAGGTCAGAAAGATGCTGGAATCAATCGCGTTGCCTGGGATATGAGGTATGAGCCTCCTGAGGCGCCTAGTGATGAAAGGATCAGCCGTCGCTTCAGAGCACGAGGGCCATTTGTTCTTCCCGGGGAATATAAGGTGACGTTGAAAACAGCCGGTCAGGAGATGACAAAAATTGTTAAGGTTGAGGGAGATCCCAGGATCGATATTTCCTTCGAGGACAGAAAAGCCCAGCATGATGCCCTGATGAGCATTTATAAGCTGTCCCCTGCTATTTCAGCAGCGAGCCGCGCTTCAGATAGTATGAGAAAAGAGATAAAAAAGCAGGAAAGCGCTCTACAAAAGACACCTGACGTCCCCGCGGCAATTCATGAGTCGATTAAAGCTATCTCCAAAGAGATCGATGATATTCGGCTCAAGTTAATCGGAGACCCGAGATTAGGTTATAGGGGGATGCGCAGTTCAGTCAGGGGACGGCTCCTCATGGCCGGAAGGTCTATCGGAGGATATACGGGTGCCCCTTCTGAGCATCATGTTCAGCAGATAAGGAAAAATTCTGAAGAGTTAAAGATACTTATTGAGAGGATAAACAAGATAATAGAGGTAGATATCCCCAAACTGAATGAGTTGATGAATAAAAACAATATCCCCCGCATATTTGCTGGGAAAAAAATAAGAATTAGCTAGATTTACTGGATGGCTGAGCTTGTTGGACGGCAAGATTAGCTGAGCTAAATAATTATCTTTTGGAGCAAAGAGCATAAAGTAAAGCGGACAAAGATAATAGGAGTTGGTCTGATTCATCAGATCCAAGCTGGTTGATGAACGCTCGAAGCTGGCCGATACCGAAAAGACATAAGGGTCTTTTCCTATACTTTTTGATTTCTCATTATATTTGCACCTATTGAGAGAAAAAAGGAGGATCGAGATTATAAGAAAGGTGGCAGGAATTTTTCTTATTATGCAGATGGCATTTGTCTCTTTCAGCTGCAAGAGGGAGACGCAGATCAGGGGGGTCGAACTCGAGGTGAGCTTTTCTGAAGCGACTTTATCAGATGACCTGATTACTGATATCCAGTATAGATGGAAGACGAAGAAGGACTTTGAAGAAGTAAAAGAAGACTACCATGCTTATGTACATTTTTGGCATAGATATAACCTTATTTTCTATGATAATCATTCCCCGGAAATTCCAACATCTCAATGGGAGCGGGAAAAGGAATACACTTATTCACGAAGAATATATATTCCTACCTTTATTGATAAGTCTGACCCTGCGTTCAAGGGAGAAGATATTTTGAGATTGTCTATCGGATTGAACTCTCCTTATGACAGGTCCGGGGAACTACCAAAGCCTCTTCTTGAAAAAAAATTAAAGTTTTCGCCTGCTCCTCCCGATGCTCCCAAAATCAGCTACGAGGACGGATGGTATGATTTAGAGATAAGCCCGGAGACTTCTCTTAAAAGGTGGAGATGGACAGCCAATGAAGCCAGATGCAAAATTGATAATCCTCGCCAGGATGCTCTGCTGTTTATAAAAGGGGGGGTGAATCTGGGATTATTGAATAATCAAAAAGTTATCTTCAAGGTCAACGATTCGATTTTGGATGAGTTCATCCCAGAGGAAAGTCAATTCGAGAAATCATACAGGATAAAAAAGGAAATACTTGGCGAGGCGGATATATTTTACCTCGTTATCTCTACAGATAAAACGTTTATCCCGAAGCAGGTTATACTTCGCTCTAAGGATGAGAGAGAGTTAGGGATCCAGATTTCCTTTATTTATTTTAGATAGATAAACGCAAATGAAGGAGAGCGTAACACCTTAGAGAACTTGCTCTTTCCCCTTATTCTTGGCTTTCTTGTTAGAGCTATCTTCTCTTTCCGGCTCCGGTCCTTGCCTGCTGATATTCTTTCCTGGCCCTGGCTTCCTCTTCCTTAGCTTTCTGAAGTCTCAGAGAAGTTTCGCTTATATTTCTCTGAATGTTTTCTCTGGAACTCATGTCATCCATGCTGTAAAATTCTTGCCATAGACCGTTAATACTCGTGGTTAATAAACCTACTTGCTCTCTTGCGCTCTTCCATTTCTGCTCGAGTTGATCTCGTGTATTTTCTTGAGGCTGCGCTCTGTCTGGGCTTCTAGCATCTGATGATCTGGCTTTGGCTCCTGATGGTTCCGCCTTATCTTGTGCAGACATCTCAGATGAGGATACTGCCATGCCGCTTCCTTCTGGGGGGTCTGCTTGTCTTGAAGTGGTAAGAGCCGGCCCTCTTTTAATGTTTGACAGATCAGCATTGGTAACAACTGTCTTTTCTTGCTTCTTTAGTTTTTCTCTTCTTTCTTTTTCCTTTTTGGCTAACTCAACTAAGCTTTGGGAGGAAAGGACAGAGGTAAGGAATAAAGGGAGAGAGATTCCTACGATAATTTTTTTAAAACTCATTTTTCCTTCTCTTTAAAATTTATTTTATACATCACAACTTTTTATGTCAATCAAACGAATAACTAGCGCTCGCCAATAATTACTGGCTCTTTCACACCTCTATTTGGCAATAAATACAGTCGGAGATTCATTATTGCCGCAAATATAAGGTAATAAAAGCCCCGATATAAGTAAATACCCCTTTGAGATGATTTGGGGAATGATTTTTTTTCTTTTTTTCCTCACCTAAAAAGATGACCTTTCCTCACCATTTCAGCCTACCTGATTTATTCATAAATTATGCCGACACCAATATTTATTTTAATTGATATCTATTTGTTACGCTGATTTCACCTCTAGTAGAACATTCAATCGGTCTCAAATGCGTTTCTTTTTATTATATGTCGGCATAATTTACCCTTCGGGCGGGCCGATTTCACCGCATCTGCTTCGTTACAGGGCATTTGCGGTGAAGAACCACAGCCGCATACCCTGTGCCTCGCATCTGCGGCAAACTCGATCCGTGAATAATCCAGGTTTAATAAAAAAAAGTAAAAAAAGGGGACAGGCTACTTTTTCTATAAGAAAAAGGACAGCTCTGGGGTCAGGCCTTGCCATCGAGAAAAGATATTTTCCGCACTCTTGCCCCTGTGTCATTCCCTCGGATAAGGCCTGACCCCAAAAGGCCCATCAGAAAAAGTAGCCTGTCCCCTTTTATTTGTCTTCTACTGAGCTGTCCGAATAAAAATTGTCCGCCCATCTGAGGAGACTTCTACTGCTCCGTGAACATCGGTGCGGAAGACTTTGGCTCCTATCTTTTTGTATCTTTCTAAAATTTCTTGTCCTGGAAAGCCGTACCTGTTGCCCTCGCCTACGGAGATCACGACGATTTCGGGAGATATCCTGTGGAGAAACGCTTCGGTGCTTGAAGATGGGCTTCCGTGGTGAGGAGATTTGAGCACCTTACTCTTGATTTGCCCGGAGCTTTCTAAAATCTTTTTTTCAGCATCGATTTCGATGTCGCCTGGGAGAAGAAATGAAATTTGATCGTAGGAGAGTCTGAGCACAAGAGATTGGTCATTGTTTATAGTGTAAACATAAGGCTCTCCCTTTTCAGGATGGAGAACTTCAATTCTCACCTTTCTTTCATGATGGGAGTAGCCACGGAAAAACCTTTTGCGAGAGACAGATGAAGAGAGCGATCTTTTGAATTCCGTGTATGGATCACTTTCCAAGGGACTGAAAGTTTCCCAGTATTCACCTATTTTAAAATTTCTGGCAACTGCTAGTAAGCCGTTTAGATGATCGGGATGCGCATGGGTTAAAACCAGGTAATCAATTTTTTTTATTCCTTTCTCCCAAAGGAAAGGAGAAACTACATGTTCGCCTATATCAAAAGTTCCCTCTGGATGACCGCCTCCGTCGATAAGCATTTTTTTACGGCCTGGAAATTCAACCAATATAGACTCTCCCTGTCCGACATCGATAAAAGTAAGTTTAAGGTTTTTGGAAAAAGAGGGAAAAGGATAGGATATCAGAACAGCAAAGAAGACAAGAAAAAGGACGATAAGGACTAATTTTTGTCTCCTTATTTTGGAAGGCAGGAGCAAAAGAAGCAAAAAAAGGAAATAGCCGATTATGGTGAAGAGATGGGGTGTGGGTATTCGGTAGGAAATGAAAGAGACCTTATCAAAGAGATGTGAACAACTGATGAGAAGGTTTATGAAAGACTCCATACCTTTGGCGAGAAATTGGGACAGGAAAGAGCTTGCGAAGGAAAGGGGAAGGAATATATAACCGCCGGCCATGATCAGCCCTACCAGAGGTAAGGCGGCATAGTTAAGGATAAGAGAGGAGAAAGTCACCCTGTTGAAAGAGCCGGCAATAAAAGGAAAAACTCCGAGTTGGGCTGTAAGGGAGAGAACAAGGATCTCGCTGATTCTGAAGGGAAGGCGGGGGAAGTATTTAATGATCCTGGGAAAAAAGAGAATGATGGAAAAGGTGGCAGCAAAAGTAAGCTGGAAACCTACATTAAACAGGCTAAAGGGATTGAAAACAAGAAGGATAAAGGCGCTGATGGAGATCGTGTTGATGAGGTTGACATTCCTCCAGATGAGTTTCCCCAGGAGAAATGCCACAGCCATTATTGTAGCCCTCATTACAGAAGGCCTGCCTTCCACCAAAAAGGCATAAAAAACGAGAAAGAAAATCACGAACAGATAAGAGAGGCGTGTGGGCACTCTCGAAAGCTTCAAAAGAGAGAAAAGAAAGAAGGAAATAATTGCAATATGAGCTCCAGAAATAGCAAAAAGATGATAAATTCCCGCCTTTTGGAGAGACCGGGTGATAGAAGGATTCATTCTTGATCTTTCACCTAAGAGGAGCGCTTCAAGAACAGCTCCCTGAGGAGAAAGTGCGCTTGTTTCAGAGGAAAAGTAATCTTCGATTTTTTGCTGCAGTTTTTGGCGAATAACAGATACTAGATGTAAGGGAGAATACTTTTTTCCGGATTCTAATCTTTCTACAAGAAGCGCGCTTTTGGAAAAAGCCCTGTTGTGGATGTTCTGGCTTTTGAGATAAGCATTCAAGGAAGATGCTTTAAAGTTTTTAAAGCCTCTAGAAGAAAGAAGACGGGCAGAAACCTTGATTTTATCATGGGTAAAAAGGTTGAGAGAGGAGGAAGACTCTGAGGAATGGGGCACTGTGATCCTCAGATTCCCTCGGATTTTTTCCTCCTTATTCTCGTAAAAAACTTTTTTCACCTTTATGAAGAGAAAGTCCCTGTCAGGTCCACGAGAGGGAGATTTGTACAAAGTGCCGTAAAAATCGGCATAATTTGAGAGCTTTAGCCTCTGAAGAGAATTTTCTTCGAAATTTCTGTCGGAGAGAGAATAGAGACTTGCACCGAGAAGAAAAGTAGAGAGGAGAATTACAAGGAAAGAGCGTCTTTCTTTTCTGAGGATAAAGAAGAGCCAGGCACAAGCGAGAGATGCTATCAAGGATAAGATCCAAGTTAGCAAGGAGAAGGAGAGAAAAGAAGATAGTAAAATTCCTGATGCCAGCGATAAAGCCAGGAAGAGAAATGGAAAAAGCATCGGTTTAATGAAGACTAAGGTGGATATGATTCAAGATGGCCCTGACGATCGAGACAATCCAAGAGAAGGTGGCACATAATTTTGATGCCCAGGGTTATGCTCTCTTCATCAGGATTAAAATAAGGATTATGAAGGGGAGCCATGGCTTCTTGTGCGGGATTTTTAACACCCAGGAAAAAATAGAAGCCTGGAATTTCCTGGCAGTAATACGAGAAATCCTCGGCTACCATCTGGGGATTTAGCTCTTTGACGTGCTCTTCTCCCAGGACTTTCAAAAGAGTGGGGAGCATGATTTTTGCCAATTCTGGATGGTTATATAGAGAGGGGGGGCCTTTTCTGTAGCTAAAAGTGTAGTCTGCTCCGAACGAATGAGTGATTCCTTTTACTATATTTTCCATCAATTGTGGAATTTTTTCCCTGTTTCTATCACTCAGAGTCCTCACCGTCCCCTCAAGAATAACTTTTTCAGCAATAATATTAGATCTTGTTCCTCCATTGATCTTTCCGATAGTCAACACAGCAGGGTCAGTGGGATTGGTTGTGCGGCTGATAACAGATTGGAGACTCACCACTATATTAGAAGCCAGGGCAATGGAATCGACTCCCTCGTGAGGCCGGGCTGCATGAGAGCTTTTTCCTTTGATGACGATTTGAAACCAGTCTGAGCTCGCCATCATATGACCAGGGATAAAGTATGCTTTTCCTAGATCTTCAGGCCAAACGTGAAGCCCGAAAATCGCTCCAACGGAAGGCTCTTGCAGAACGCCTTCTTTTATCATCAGACTCGCCCCGCCTTCCTCGCCGGGAGGGGGCCCCTCTTCGGCAGGTTGAAAAATAAATTTGATGTTGCCTTTGATTTTGTCTTTCAGCCCAGTCAGGACCATGGCTGTGCCCAGAGCGATGGAGGTATGGACATCGTGACCGCAGGCGTGCATGACTCCCGGATTTAGAGATTTAAAAGGAACATCCGTCAATTCCTGGATGGGTAAAGCATCCATATCTGCTCTTATGCCCACTGTGGCTCCTTGCTGAGAGCCGCGGAGCAAAGCCACCACACCAGTTTTGGCGACTCTTTTTTTGACTTCCAGACCTAAGGATATGAGCTTGGCACCCACGAGTTTAGCCGTTTCATACTCACGATTGCTTAGTTCTGGGTTCATGTGTAAGAAGCGTCGTATTTTTATGATTTCAAGGTTATGTTTTTGGATTTCTTTTTCTATCCGCAGTGCTGTGGTTTTATCAACTGTGAGGCCCTTTAGGGGAAAAAGAAGCAGGGCAAACGAGAGGAATAAGATTTTATACCTGAAATTCCCTTGCATGGATTTATCTTAGATTTGCTGCAGGATAAAGTCAAGAAATCATATGAGATGGCTCAGATGGCGATTGTTTCCTTAAAAGTGCCGTAGGCCTCTTTGAGGACGGAAGATATTTCCCCGAGAGTGGCCATTGCTTTTACAGCATTCATTATATAAGGAAGAAGATTCTTTTCAGCCTCAAGCGCCTCTCTTAATGCCTGCAGCTGCTTTTCCACATGTTCTGCTGACCTTTTATCTTTTAGAAGATTGAGTTTTTTTATCTGAGCCTTTTCTAACTTTTTTGGAGGATAGTAGAGCTTGAAGTTAATTTTTTCTTCCTTATTTTTGTACTCGTTAAGACCAACGATAATCTGTTCTTTGCTTTCAATTTGTTTTTGATATTTATAGGCACTTTCTTGAATGTCCTTCTGAATAAATCCTTTTTCAATAGCGGTGAGCATTCCTCCCCATTCTTCTATTTTCTGGAGATATTCCATTACTTTTTCCTCAATCTGGTTAGTCAAGCTCTCGATATAATAAGAGCATCCTAAAGGATCTACTGTATTAGCCACTCCACTTTCGTGGGCAATGATTTGTTGTGTCCGGAGCGCTATTTGGACCGATTCCTCGCTGGGGAGAGCCAGGGCCTCGTCCCTGGAGTTTGTATGAAGAGATTGTGTGCCTCCCAAGATTGCGGCTAGAGCTTGAAGGGTGATCCTGATGACGTTGTTTTCAGGCTGTTGGGCTAAAAGAGCCACTCCGCTTGTCTGGGTGTGGAACCTGAATTTCCAGGAGAGAGGGTTTTTCGCCTTATATTTTTCTCTCATGAGCTTGGCCCATATTCGTCTTGCAGCGCGAAACTTGGCAATCTCTTCAAAGAAGTTATTATGGGATGCCAGAAAAAAAGAAAGGCGAGGAGCGAAGGCGTCCACCTCAAGGCCTGCTTTTTGGGCAGCCTCGATATAGGTGATAGCATTAGCCAAGGTGAAAGCCAGTTCCTGAACAGCCGTAGCTCCCGCTTCTCTGATATGGTAGCCGCTGATGCTCATCGTGTTCCATTGAGGGACATTTTTTTGGCAGAAGGCAAGAATGTCTGTGATGATTTTAAGAGAAGCATGAGGAGGGTATATATAGGTTCCCCGCGCGATATATTCTTTGAGAATATCGTTTTGGATTGTCCCTGAGAGCTTGCTCCATTCAACTCCTTTTTTTTCAGCTAAGGCCAAGTACATGGCGAGAATAATGGCTGCTGTGGAGTTGATTGTCATGGAAACGCTGACTTTATCGAGGGGAATGTGGTTGAAAAGTATTTCCATATCATCGAGGGAGTCGATAGCCACTCCGACTTTACCCACTTCCCCGCTGGCCAGAGGATGATCCGAATCAAAACCCAGCTGGGTTGGAAGATCAAAAGCCACACTTAGTCCTGTCTGGCCTTGGGAGAGGAGAAAGAGGTATCTTCTGTTGGACTCTTCCGCTGTTCCAAAACCAGCATACTGGCGCATAGTCCACAGCTTTCCCCTGTACATGGTTGGATAAATTCCCCGGGTAAAAGGATATTTACCGGGATCACCCAGATCCCGAGAGAAGTTGAAGTTCGTTAGATCTTTTTCGCTGTAGATTTTTTTAATTTCAATCTGGGAGGGAGTTAGAAATTTATCTTTTTTTTCTTTATCTGAGGCCATAATCCGCTCATACTTCTATAGTAATCTTCTCTTCATAAAAGCATTGGCAAAAAGCTCTTTTCATGATTAAACATATGTTTTCAATACCGAATTCTGCTTCCAATCAGGAGACGTACCTGGCGAAGACCTGCGAGCCTGCATAGGTTCCTTTGTCTTTTAGCTCCTCTTCTATCTCCAAGAGCCGGTTGTACTTGGCCACTCTTTCGCTTCGGCTCAAAGAGCCTGTTTTTATCTGGCCGGAGTCAACAGCGACACTTAAGTCTGCAATGAAAGTATCCTCGGTCTCTCCGGAACGGTGGGATATCACTGTGGAATATTCTTTCTCGTGTGCATATCTGATTGTCTCTATTGTCTCGCTCAGGGTGCCTATTTGGTTCAACTTGATCAGGATTGAGTTTCCTATCTTCTTCTCTACGCCCTTTTTGAACCTTTCCAGGTTGGTGACAAAAATATCATCCCCTACAATCTGGATTCTATGGCCAAGCACTTCTGTCATGAGCTTCCAGCCTTCCCAATCATCCTCTGCAAAGCCGTCTTCTATGGAGATAATGGGATATTTTTGAACCAAAGACTCGTAAAAATTAACCATCTCATCTGATGATCTTTTCGAACCATCCGACTTCTTAAAAAAGTATTTCTTGTCGGTGAAGAATTCAGAGGCAGCCACGTCAATAGCGAGAAAGATATCCTCGCCGGGTCTGTAGCCTGCCTTTTGGATGCTTTCAAGAATCAATTCAAGGGCTTCTTCATTGGATTTCAGGTTAGGGGCAAATCCTCCCTCGTCTCCAACGGCAGTGCTGTAATCTTTTTTTTGGAGGATTTTTTTTAGGTGATGAAAAACTTCTGCGCTTATTCTGATGGCTTCAGAGAAGTTGGGGCTTCCTGTGGGAACGATCATGAACTCCTGAATATCAACGTTGTTATCGGCATGAGAGCCGCCGTTTAGGATGTTGATCAGAGGAACGGGTAGCCGATAGGTTTCTTTTTTCCCCAGGTAGTTATAAAGAGGCAAGTTCGTGGCCTGTGAGGCGGCCTGAGCGGCGGCCATGGAAACAGATAGGATTGCGTTAGCCCCTAATTTCTTTTTGGAAGGAGTTCCGTCCAGTTGAATAAGCCGCTTATCTATCTCTTCTTGATCAAGAGCATCTAACCCTACAATATGGGGAGCAATGATCTCATTAACATTGGCGACAGCTTTGAGAACCCCTTTTCCAAAATAACGAGAGAGATTTCCATCTCTTAATTCCAACGCTTCATGCGTGCCCGTTGAAGCGCCAGAGGGAACAGCTGCCTTTCCTACCGTTCCTGAACTGAGGAAAACCTGGGTGCTTATAGTAGGATTTCCCCTTGAATCTAAAATTTCTCTGGCTCTGATTTCAGTTATCGCTGTTTCAGCCATTATGGAATTAGATGAATTTTTTATAGACGTATCGGTATTTTTATTGAGAATGAACTTTTTCTGAGTTGATCAAGAAAAGAGATTATTTTTTCCCTTCTGTCTCCCTAAAGGGCTCATCTTTCTTTTTTAAGATATCTTCGTGCTTCTTCTCAACAAACTCTTTTAAAGTATCGAGTCCTTCAGAAGTTTTTTCTTTCACAACCTTTATTCCCTTTTCAGCTTCTTTGGCGATTTTTTCATAACCTTCTTTAGCTTTCTCTCCTGTTTTAACAGCTGTTTCCCCGATTTTCTTCCTTGTTTCTGTTCCGCTTGCAGGAGCAAAAAGGACGCCCAGGATAAAGCCTGCAGCTGACCCCATAAGAAATGAGAAGGTGATTTCAAAGAAACTCGCGCCTCTATCGTTTGACATTTTTACCTCCTTTTTTTTTTCATGTGCCGCCAACCAAATCGAAGCATGGGAAATAAATATGGCCAGTATTTGGAAGAGGGTTTGAAGACTCTTGCCGTTAAGAGCCAGGCGATATCAGATATTCTGGCGGCAGTTGTTTTTGTGGCTTCGAGCACAGGGGTTAAATCATCTATTTTTGCGTTCACTTTTTTGTCTGTTTCCTTCAAGTTCTCGATTAGATCCCTTATTTCAACCAGAGTTTCTTCACCCTCTTTGGCTGTTTTTCGAAGCTGGACAATGAGAGCGACAAGGAAAGCGACAGATACAACAATGCAAATTGTTATCACTAGCAATAAAAACTGGTTTAAGGTTAACGACATTTCAGTTATTAATAGATAAAATAAAATCTATGCTTTGTCAAATGAAAAGAGTTGCGCTAAACACCTCATTTTCCGTGATAGCGAATAAACGATCAGGCTGGGTGTTTCGAAAACACGCGGGATTTCCCCAGCGAGGAAATCCCGCTCGGATACAGGCTTCGCTCTCCTCTCCATTCTGGAGAGGAACCGTGCCCGCTCAGCCTTACTCACGGTTTTCTTAATCACCCAGCCTAATCAGTGTTTATGGATTTACGAGCCTATGAATTTCACGGAAAAAAATATGCTTCCGAGTTGCGCTAAACATTTCTTTTGCCCTGATAGGGGGAGGGCTCGATAAATCAAGCCCCTCTTATTTCCACAGGACTTTGTGAATGTCTTGAAGGTTGTATTCTTTTTCGATTTTTCCCAGAATTTGACTATAGCTTTCTTCTTTTTTAGATTCGAGCATCTGTTCCCAATCTTTAAAAAGTGAAGAGGAGATAAACTCATGTTCTTTTTTTAGCAACCGGTTTATTCCTTTAAGAGCCTGCCAGTGTGTAATCGTTAAAAGAGCCAAGTAGCCAAAAAAAACGTTCGGTCCAGGGAGGATAATGGCCAATCCGCTGATGGGGAGAAGCAGAGCTTCTCCGGTGAGCATGAAAATGTGCTTTGTTCTTTGTTTCTGGAGGAAGAAATAAAATTTGATTTTTAGTCTTTTCTTATCCAGTCGGCCTGAGTGAAAAACCTGGATTTTCTTCCCCTCTAATTTCAGGACTCTTCCGAAAGCCTGTTCTTGCCTGAGAACTCTTTGAGGCAAGAGCATAAGCTTCTTTTTAGCCAATTCCCAGATTTCTTTCAAGCGAGAGGACTTGATTTTGATTTGACTGAAGGTTTCAGAAGAAAAATATCTGTATTTCCGTGAGTAGTCTCGAACGAAAAAGAATCTCATGAGCGTGCCTCATTTTAACATTTCTCTGGGATAATAGACAAGATTTGCTTAGCTATCTTCGCTGGCTGAGGAGATAGATGAAGAACGGAGCACCCACGACTGCAGTGATGATTCCGATGGGTAGCTCGCCCTGGAGAAGAGTGCGGGCCAGAAGATCCGAGTAGAGGAGAACGATTCCACCTGTTAGAGAGGAAAAGAGGAAGAGATGCCTGTGATCAGGTCCTATGAGAATACGAATCCCATGGGGAACAATGAGGCCGACAAAGCCTATGATTCCGCTGACAGAGACAGATGAAGCAGCGAGGAACGTGGAAATAACCAGGAAGATTTTCCTGACGCTATTAACCGGACAACCCAATGATTGGGCTACATCATCCCCCAAAACCAGGAGGTTCATGTCCTTGGCTAGCCACTGAGCGATGATAAAACAAAGAAAAAAGTAAGGGGCGACAGCAGTTATTTGATTCCAGTCAGAAAGAGCAAAGCTTCCCAGGAGCCAGAAAACAGCCTGCTCGAAGGAGTCTGCTTTTAGGAATATCAGAAAGGACGTTAGAGCTGAGGCAAGAGCCCCGGCGGCAATTCCTGTCAGGAGCAGAGTTTCAACCTTAAAAACACCTTTTCTTTGGGAGAGGAGATAGACAAGAGAGACAATGGCAAATCCTGAGGCAAAGGCAAAAATACTCTGAAGAGAGAAACCGATGATTCGTATGTTTAGTCCAAGATAAATACAGAGGACAGCCCCGAAGGAAGCTCCAGAGGAAACGCCGACAACAAACGGACCAGCCATTGGATTTTGGAAGTATCCTTGGAGGATTGCCCCGGAAAGCGAGAGGCTAGCTCCTACCAGAAAAGCTAAAAGTGCCCGGGAAAGCCTGAGGTCAATGAAGATTGTCCTAAAGGTGCTATCGTTATTGATGATAAGATTCCATAAATCATTGAAATTCGTCTCAACAGGCCCTTCAAGAAGAGAAATCAGAAAACCTGCAACAAGAAGGATAAGAAGAACAAGGAGAAGCCTGAGTTTTTTCGTCCTTGATTTCAACGCTCTTCCTTAAAAAATTGAGGATGGAGGATTCGAGCCAGTTCTTCAAGAGCATCTATAAGGCGAGGACCTGGCCTGGTGGCGAGGTTTTCATCTAGAAAATAAATTCTGTCTGTTTCAACGGCTTTGATTCCCTTTAGATGAGCTTCATTTTTTATCCAATCTTTGACATTAGAGAATTCTCTTTGTGATTTGGATAAGGTGATGATGACTTCAGGGTTATCATAGATGAGTTGTTCTCGATTGTAGTGAAGCCATTTCCTGGATATGTTTCCGGCGATATTCACTCCCCTGGCTTTTTCGACAAGGTCGTTAAGGAAACTCCCTTTTCCGCAGGTCCAGAGACCAGTGCCATGGATAGAGAGAAAGACTCTTGGCTCATGCTGCACATTTCGAAGCGCTGCCTGAGTTTTGTTGTATCTTTTTTTCAGAGATTCTACAAGGATTTCTGCCTTTTTTTCCTTTTGGGTGATTGTTCCTATTTTCTCGATGATGATGAATACAGTTTCAAGATTCGTTCCTATTTCTAAGACAAACAAAGGAAGATGTAGGCTCCTGATACGTTCGATGATTCTGAGAGGATTTCCTCGAAAGCCTATAATTAAATCAGGTTTCAGGGCGATTATCTTTTCTAGATTAAGGTCAATCATCCCTCCGATTTTTTCTTTCTTCAACGCCTTCTCCGGGAAATCACAATAGCGGGTAACTCCGACTACTTTTTCCCCTAAATCCAGGTCAAAAAGAATCTCTGTGATGTTGGGAGCCATGGAAATGATTCTTTGAGGAGGAGAAGTTAAAATATAAGGGAAATCCAGATCGTCCTTTATTATTTTCTGCTGGTTCCCAAAGAGAACAGCATTAAGCGAAAATAACAGAAAAACTGCCAGAATTTTTTTTGAGTTCACGACTTCTCCCCTCCTTTCGGGATTAAAGATATTTCAGGGAGCTTTGAGTGGATATTTTCTCTTATTTCTACATCTGCGTCGAAAACTTCTTTGATGTTCTCCTTTGTTATCAACTTTTCTGGTTCACCTAAGGCCTTAACCTTGCCCTCTTTTAGGAACATGAGTCTCTGAGAATAGGGAATAACAAGGTTAATGTTGTGCTCGGTGGAGAGGATTGTTTTGCCTTTCTCTTCTTGCAGGCGCTTAAGTATCTGATAAATCTCTACCTGGTAGCTTATGTCCAGATGGGAGCTGGGTTCATCGAGAAAAAGAAAGGGCGTGTCCTGGGCTAATGCCCGAGCGATGAAGACTCTCTGGCGTTCACCACCGCTTAGATGAGCTATCTTTTTATCCTTTAGGTGGTCAATCTGGGCAAGGCTCATGACTTCCTCCACCATCCTGGAGTCTGAGGAGGAGATGCTTCCCAGACGGCCTTGATGAATGTACCTTCCCATAAGAATAGTTTCCATCACACTGAATTCAAAGGAGAAACTGAATATCTGGGGAACATAAGCTATTTTTTTGGCTAGCTGCCGCGCTTTTAAAGAAAAAATATCTTCACCATCAACCGTGATTTGACCAGAAGCATTCTTTAATAGTCCTTGGAGGGCTTTTATCAATGTGCTTTTACCTGATCCATTTCGTCCAAGAATAGAGAGGAACTCCCCACCTTTCAGAGAGAAGGAAATATTCTCCAAAACATACCCGTTTTCGTATCCTGCAGAAAGGTCTTTTACTTCGATAAGTGCCATTTTAAAAGATAAGAAATTTAATTTTTTCGAAAGACAATGAAAAAAATATATAATTTCCCAACAATAATCAAGTCAATACGGGATCAAACTTTCATCTAATTGGGGTCAGGTCTTGCTTTTTGCCTGTCTTAAAAATCTCATACAAACGCATTAAAATTTCATTACAAGGATGAAAGCGACACAGGTAACTCCTATCTTCAGGATGAGATTTTGCCATGCTCGCCTGCCCATTTATAAAAAGAGCGGGGCCGCCCGAAGTCTAATGCATTAGTATGAATTGCGTTTGTATGAGCAAAGGCAAAAAGCAAGACTTGACCCCCTTGAC
>Ga0209986_10002383_pt1 | contig 17215 bp, 14 predicted proteins | sample BlataG_FD_183168 | JGI IMG/M metagenome (GOLD analysis project Ga0209986, IMG submission 183168) | Deep subsurface microbial communities from Black Sea to uncover new lineages of life (NeLLi) - Black_00105 metaG (SPAdes) (version 2) | ecosystem: Environmental > Aquatic > Marine > Oceanic >...
GTACTATCAAGGAAGAGGAGGTGTATTTGTCTGATTACGAGAATTTTACTGATGCAATATCCCAGATTGGACACTTCATTGACCAGGTGTATCAGATGAAACGAATCCATTCTTCTCTGGGGTATCTCACTCCGATAGAGTTTGAGGAGTTATATTGGCACTCTCAAGTAGAACAGATGTCTTCCCTAAAGATTGCTTGAAAAGTGTCCAACTTAATGGGTCCACCACCCATTCCTGATCATTATGTATATCGATGATGATATTCCGGTTATAACGATTGACGAAATCGCAAGTAAGATGGACGGACGAATCATTGAGGCTATACCACCCAGTAATTGAATCGCGGTTTAGTTGTGATCGGCAGCGTATTTGGATTTTAGCCACTACCCATTGGAGTTGAACGACGGCGATAGTCTCTAACGACCTAGACGGTCGCCCTACATCTAATTTAACACTGAGGTTGAAACGTATTACCTTCTGTCAAGGTTCAACTAACAACCTTCTGGAGCCATCTAATCCTTCGGATTGACTGCACTGCGATTCATCTAGGGACCATCGCAGGAGAATCGGGGATGGAGAACATTATCCTATCGCTCGTTTGCATTCTACTGACCGTAGGTATCTGGTGGCTGGTCAAGCTCATCTGGCTAAGACCCTTGAACATAAACCATTTCTATGAGCGGGTCATGATCCTGTTTGCACTCAGTAATCCAGAACTACTGACTTAATTGGGTATTTTTGAACGCTTCGGGCTGAACTTTCACAATGACTACCTGACAGATGCATCCGATGCATATTATCAAATGAAGCTATCCCTGGGCATCACTATCCCGCCACGAGATGGATTTTCACACCCAACTTGACACAACTACAGCACCAAAATGCAACAAGTGATTGGTTACTCTCCCCCTAGCATCCTAATCTTGTCTATACTACTCTCGTCATGCGTCCCTGCACCGATAACTTCTCCAATTTTAACCCCAACATCTTCCACGATGACGAGAGCCACCGAAGGCCAGATTACAATGCGACATACTGTCACCGCTCCAGCTTATACTCCCTCGCCGGCCATTCCCTCCCATGTGCAGCTGCTCGACTTCGAACTCTTGGGATTGCCTGCTTCCTACAAGCCTATCAAGAGCCATTGGAGTCTATGGGATTTACAGTTATGGCACGATCGTATCTACCTAGCCCATGGTGATTGGTCGAGTAATACAGGATCGATGCAAATGATCTACTATGATTTGAATACAGGAGAAGTTGTCTATGATGAAGGTTTCATTGTCGACGAAAAGGTTCTTGAGCTTTTCCGCGTTTATTATGCGGGATGGGGAATCATCTGCGGACCCATACGAGGTAACCGTTTGTCCTATGGGTAACACTCCACATTCTCTAGAGTATGCAAATGGTCGATTCTATGTAAGACTGGCAGATGGTCGTTGATTTCGATCAGAGTCATACCAACCATAGCTGGGGGCTGTATCAACCGACCGCAACCCCTGAGCGTCCTCCAGGATTGCCAAGCACATACTAACAACCAGGAGATCGACAATGTCAAAAGAAGAAAATTCCAAATTAAAGTCGGGGAAGGATGAAGAGAAAGCCGAGGCCAAGATCGAGGTTCCCGAAGAAGTAGTTTCCGAGACCAAGCATACAGCTGTTATCGGCGAGAAAACAATTAATTACACCGCTACAGCAGGGACGCTGCTCCTGAAGGAAGAAGTAGAAGAGGAGGACGGGGAAGTCGCCAAACCCAAGGCCTCGATCTTCTTCATCGCCTATACATTGGACGATGTCAGTGAGGTGAGCCAACGCCCGCTAACATTCTCATTCAATGGAGGTCCTGGGTCGTCCTCTGTCTGGCTTCACTTGGGAGTTCTTGGGCCACGCCGAGTACCTATGGACCAGGAGGGCCGTGCTCAATCGCCTCCTTACCAATTGGTCAATAACGATCACTCATTATTGGATGTCACCGATTTGGTGTTTATTGACCCAGTAAGTACAGGTTATAGCCGGGCAGTTCCAGGGGAGAAACCGCAGCAATTTCACGACTTCAAAACAGACATCGAATCAGTCGGTGAATTCATCCGCCTGTACACAACACGCTACAAGCGGTGGTCATCACCGAAATTTCTCATTGGGGAGAGTTACGGGACAACACGCGCCGCAGGCCTGTCAGGCTTCTTACAGGATCGGCATGGGATGTTCCTCAACGGTATTATGCTCGTGTCATCGATACTCAATTTCCAAGATGCCAGATTCGATATCGGAAATGATTTACCGAACATCCTGTTTCTGCCATCTTACGCTGCCACAGCCTGGTATCACAAGAAACTACCAAAGGAACTACAAGAGGATCTACAAAGCACACTCGAGGAAGTTGAAGCATTCGTCATGGGAGAATATTCGCTCGGTTTGATGAAGGGCGCCAATCTTCCCCAAGACGAGAGGGAGCAGATTGTAAGCAAGCTTATCCGCTATACAGGTCTTTCTCGTGAGTACATCGAGCAGACCAATATAAGAATTGAAATATACCGTTTCACCAAAGAACTGCTAAGAGACCAAGGACTCTCGGTGGGACGGCTCGACAGTCGTTTCACCGGATTCGATAGAGATGCTGCAGGGGAAAAGCCTGAATACGACCCTAGTTATACAAATATTCAGGGACCTTATACCGCCTGTTTGAACGACTACGTGCGAAGCGAGTTGGAGTTCGAGAGCGACCTTCCGTATGAGATCTTGACCGGTCGAGTTTTACCTTGGAATTACGAACAGTATCAGAATCAATACGTTAATGTTGCTGAGACATTGCGCGCATCAATGACCAAGAATCCACACCTGAAGGTCTTTGTAGCCAACGGCTACTATGATTTGGCAACACCTTATTTCGCCACCAGGTATACCTTGAATCACCTGGGGCTAGACGAGAGCTTGCAGGGGAACATCTCTATGAGCTATTACCATGCAGGACATATGATGTATATTCACCAGCCTTCATTGGTCCAGCTAAAGAGTGACCTTGCCCAATTCATTCGTACCGCGATTCCAAAATAAGCACATCCACAATTTCATGGAAATGCTTACCTATCACACCAGAAGGAACTATACAGTAGAGAGGGTTGAATGGATCCCCATCGCCTACAACAGCAAATTACATTTATCCTTGAAATTGACAAGCTGAAATCTGTGCTTCGTCAAACCTATATCACTGTTGACCAGCGCCATGAGAATTCAGCTGAGCATAGTTGGCATCTAGCAACTATGGCGCTGATTCTCATGGATTACGCGGAGGAAAAAGTCGATCTGTGCCACGTGTTAAGACTTCTCCTGGTTCATGACATTATAGAAATCGATGCCGGTGATACTTACTGCTACGACGAACTTGGGACTAAGGATCAATCAGCCCGAGAGCACCAGGCAGCAGAGCGACTCTTTGGCTTGCTACCAGAAGATCAAGCAAATACGATGGGCGAACTTTGGCTGGAGTTTGAATCACGAAGCACGCCGGAGGCGAAATTTGCCGCTGCTTTAGATTGCCTGATGCCACTTCTCCACAATTTACATACCGGAGGCAAATCTTGGCAAGAACATAACATCACCATGGACCAAGTGATTGCTCATAACCGTGCTATCCGTGACGGGTCAGCTCAACTCTGGCAGTTCGCGCAGTCAATCATCAAGCAGGCGGTTGCCAAAGGATACTTGGCCGCGACGGATGGATCAGTTTTAGAAGACATAAATGAGTGCACTGAAAAAACTACCCTCGAGTACCGGTCCCCTTCTCGCAGTTGACCTTTTTTTCAGTGGGATCATAAATTAAACTCACCGTTTGTCGCCATGTGGAACAATTGTTTATTTTTCCGACCCAACTACAATCTGGCTGTCTGCCCGAGGGAGAGAAACTAGTTTATGAAGCGCATCTTCTACCCAAAAAGCATCGTCGTCATCGGTGTCTCAGAACGACCTGATAACCTGGCACGTAACATCATCGCCAACCTGCGTGCTTTTAAATACAGAGGCGATCTCTATGCTGTTGGGCGACAAGAAGGAGAAATCCTAGGCATTAAGATTGTCGCCTCGTTGGACGAGGTTCCAGACGATCTTGACCTAGCAGTGATCCTTACTCCCGCATCCATTGTGCCCAACTTGATGGAGACATGCGGGAGGAAAGGTATTCTCCGAGTCATTATCGAGTCTGGTGGCTTTAGCGAGTTCTCCGATGAGGGTCGCCACTTGGAGCAACAGCTCCTCGCCACAGCACGCAAATGGAATATACGCTTCGTCGGACCGAACTGCATTAGTGTTGTAAACCTTGAAACCGGCGTTTGCCTACCCTTCGCTCCTATCCCTCCAGACATTATGCGACTTGGTCCTGCCTCGGTTGTATCTCAGAGCGGTGGGGTTTCCCTCACCTACATGGGCCAACTCAGTTTAGCGGGAGTAGGAGTTAACAAAGCGATCAGCATTGGCAACAAGGCTGACTTGGATGAGACGGACTACCTGAAATACCTGTTGGCTGACGATGGAACGGAGATGATTTGCCTATATCTAGAATCGATCAGTGATGGACAGCAGTTGATGGAACTAGCTCGATTTTCCTCAAAGCCAATCATCATCCACAAGGCCAACCGAGGGCAGGCCAGTCAGGCAATAGCTTTCTCACATACTGCAGCTTTAGCTGATGATGACCGAATTGTTAGCGCTGCATTTCGTCAGGCTGGGATCATACGCGCCGAAGGATTGCGGGACCTAGTGACCATCGCTCAGGGACTTACCCTCCCTCCAGTAAATGGCAGTGATCTAATGATCATCTCTCGCTCAGGCGGCCACGCTGTGGCTGCAGCTGATGCTGCCGAGCGCCATGGTTTCCGCCTACCTCCGCCCCCTGACTCGTTCATTGAGGCTGTACGGGCACACTTCCGGGCTGATGTCATCGCACTAACCAACCCCCTCGACCTTGGCGTGGTCTTCGACTTCGAGGTTTACGCATTGATCGTGGAACAGAGCCTGCAAGCCCTCTCGCCGGATGCAATTCTCCTAATCAACACCTACAGCCAGGGCGAGGCAGAGGGAGCTCGCCGGCTGGCTCATCGGGTCGGGGAGATCGTCAAACAAACAGGTCGTCCAATCGCCTTCTGCGTCTACTCTGATACCGACGACATTCAGGAGATCCAGGGTGAGATCGGCATGCCCGCTTTTAGCGACATAGAAGATGCGTTGAGAGGGTTGGCTGCATCTCGAGATTGGAATCAAAGGCGAGTTATTCCAATCGAGTCGACTCCAACTTCCATAGGTATATCATCACCTGTGAGGAAAGAGATTTCACTCATTGGGGGCATGCTCACTTCGGATCTGGCGTTGACTCTCTGCCAGACCTACGGCATCCCCATTGCTCCTTGGGATGTCGCCCATGACCCGGATGACGCCGTACGAGCGGCCCAACGGCTGGGGCTGCCAGTTGCGCTCAAAGTTCTGTCCTCCAATATTATCCACAAGACAGATGCGGGTGGGATTGCATTGGGACTAGATAAGCTGTCAGCCGTTAAACGCGAGGCCAAAGCAATGTTGTCCCGAGTAGCAGTGCACTCATCGATCGAACAACCAGCTTTGCTCATGGTCCAGCAGATGGTTCAGAATGGCGTCGAGGTGATCCTGGGAGGTAAGCGAGATCCCACTTTTGGAGCCGTGGTAATGTTCGGCCTTGGTGGTATTCATGTGGAAATCTTCGACGATGTAGCTTTCCGTGTGGCTCCTTTAGACCGGGTAGATGCCCTGACGATGATCGATGAAGTGCGTGGGTCGCGCCTATTGGAAGGTTTTCGCGGGGAGGCACCCGTAAACCGGGAGGCGTTGGTCCAGGCTCTGCTCTCCCTTTCAAAACTACTATTAGAGAACCCCCGCATCTCTGAACTGGACATCAATCCTTTGATCCTTACAGAGGATGGAGCAATTGCGGTTGATGCCCGTGCGGTGGTCAGAGAAATTGATCCTGAAGATTGAATTTCCGCTACTCGATCGATACCCCTCCCCACTCCTCGAGGGTAGTTTTTTCAGTGCACTCATGATTACCATGTAGAAATAAATGAGCATCCAGGTCGGCAACCCGGCGTCATCCAGAGTAACCTGCTTACCGCTGCTTCCTCTCGGACGTGACGGGATTCGAAGGTCTCCGCCGCGCCTGACCCACTTGGACGCTCAACCTGCGGATACTCCCCCTACCAGCCGGCTGTCAATACGTTTAGAAGCAAACGACACCGCTATCGCGGTGTCAACAGGCGGAGAGGGTGGGATTCGAACCCACGGAGCCTTGCGGCTCACGCGCTCTCCAGGCGCGCGCGTTAGGCCAGACTACGCAACCTCTCCATGAAAGGCTTAGGTAGTATTATCCCCACTTGCGCAGGCCATTATATCACGCACTAATTAGGGTTCAGGCAATGGCAACACCCAGAGATTACGATCCTCCACAGAGAGGAACACAATCTGGGTGCCATCCGGAGATGGTTGCCAATCATTGTTGGCGATGGATAGCGATGTTATGGTAGGATCGGTCAGTTTCCATGTTTCAGCACTGAAGACGTCTATCTGCCATAACGACGGACCTGGATCCTCTAGGTCCAATGGGATTACCAGCAGAACCCCCTCCCGCCGCCAGCGATAGGCGCCATACATCTCGATTTTCCTGGACATCGATCCATCCGTTCGCATCACCCAAAGCCCGTTTAGCTCCTCGTCCAAATTGAAAGCAACAGTGAAAGCCAGCCAATCCCCTTCTGGGGACAACAAAGGACTGCGCGGATGCTCTATCTCCAGCAGTAGACGACCTGCACCATTCTCCACTGAGATTTGCCAGATACCAGCCGGCCCATAAGGGGCCAACCGACCTGTCACGATTATCTCCTCCTCATTCCCCACCCACCCCACAAATTGACCACCGTTTACAGTTACAACCTCACCCGCTTGTGTGCCGTCAAAATTCGCAAGCCAGATTGCTCGCTGCCGCAGGTCAGGGAAATTGATCCCGCGCGACATCACCTCCCATTCAACCGTTTGACCACTGGGGGAGAATCGGATCGTTCGACCTTCATTAGGGATCTCCCAACGCGTTCCATCAGCCCAGCGTTCAACCAGCGTCTGGCCATCCTGGCGATAGGCTACCTGTGACCAATCTCTGGAATAGACCCCCACCCGCTCAACGACCAGGGTGATTTCTCCCCCATTGGCCGGCACTGCGTAGAGTCCAGCAGGTTCATTAGGCCCTGGGCGATCGAGAAAAGGAACCCAATTTGAATCTGGCGACCAGGAGGGGTAAGGACAGCATCCTCCACTAGTAAGGCGTGTCGCCTCTAGCGTCGCAATAGGCGTTGGTGTTGAGGTTCGAGCAGGTGTCTTTGTGGGTGTTAATAAGATCAGATCCACGGGGGTCGCCCGTAGGTGCACTGGTTGTATCGGCGCAGCGAAAGCGACCCCGCTAACGATCACGGCTATACCAAATGTGACTAGAGTGACCACAAGCATGAAAATCGATAGTATCCGCATTTTATGGTTCTCACCAATCAGGGGACCATGGTTGGTCATAATTATTGAGTAATGGGTATCCGAAACAAACTTCGGGTTGATCGAGAAGACCCTGCCAGCGACGAGGGTCGTCCATATCCTGCTCAAAGTAATGGGGATAGCCTCCTATGAGTGCAATACGCTCCCAATCAGCGTCGATTAATGTCAGAGGATTGTATGCGATACGGTGGTCGGGGGCATCACGTATTTCAAGATGTAAGTGGGGCCGGGAAGAACAAGTTAGATCCGGGTCGCCTACCAAGGCTACCACTTCGCCAGCGTGTACTTCCTGTCCGACTTTCAGATGCGATCTAACAAGTAGATGACCGTAAAATGAAGCGTAACCATTCGGGTGATTGATCATCAGATTGTGTGGGCCCGCGCCGTGCCAGCTGTCAATACTCTGAACAACGCCATCGCCTATAGCGAGTACAGGCGTGCCACAGGGGGCGGCAAAATCGACGCCGAAGTGAAGTCCTTGGCCAGCCCAATAGACCGAGCGTCGGAAGCGATAAGCGAATGCCGTATTACCAAAGGGTTGGAGAAACAGCCACGTATTCGGACCTGGAGGTCCGGCGATGGGCAGGATGAATGGCGCTTTTTCCTCCCGAACCGGCATGGCGCCCGCGGTGCTGGGAGGGGGCAGTTTGATCAGCCACAGCGCGACGGCTCCAAACAGCAACCAACGTCGTATATTAAAAATAAATTTAATTTCTCGGGTGAAAATCCGCTTACCCACCCGACACCCCTAATTCCACTGGTCCTCTGGGTGGGAACATCTCCTCTAATATTTCTGGTGCGTAAATCGCAACCATCTCGGAGGAAAGCCCATTCGCCTTACACATTTCCGCATATAGGTCCGCGCTGAGCCGTTTTCTACGCTGTTGGGTTCCGACGTCCAACGCCCACAAGCCAAAACGCTGCGTCCAACCCCGCTCCCACTCGAAGTTATCCACCAGCGACCAATGGAAGTAGCCCCGCACCTGCCAATTGAAATTCACTGCTCGCCATACCTGTCGTATGTGGGCAGCCAGATAGCGTGGTCGTATTGCACTTTCAGCATCTTCGACACCATTTTCAGTGATATAGATCGGGAGATTGAAGCGGTGCGCCCAACAAAGGGCCTCCCACATCCCCGCGGGTTCATTGGCGATATAGCCGGTAGGGCTGAGATCAGCACTTTCAGGGTAGACACCCCTTTGGAGAATATTCAAAGGGCGAAGGGGATTAAAAGCGCATTGTTCAACTGTGTAGTAATTCAATCCAAAATAATCCTGTGTCCCCACCGCTTGCGCTACCTGACCCTTCCAAAACGGCGTGCGGATCTGGCCATCGATGACAGCACGGGGAAAGATATTATTAAAATTCTCCGATTTAAATCTCGCCAACCACCGGTCAAGTGATTTTCGGGGATTGGCTGGGCGGAAACCACGATAATGATGCGCAAGTCCAACCAAGCTATCAGGTTGGATCTCATGGATAGCATGGTAAGCCGCTGCATGAGCTAAGACCATATGCTTGATAACCAGCGGCAGCGACTTCAGATCCTTCATGCCGGGAGGAAAGCTGCCTTCCAAGTAGGCTAAGAAGGAATACACATTCGGTTCATTAATCGTCACCCACAAACCAACTAGATCGTAAAGCGCATTTACGACCTTTCGCACATAGCGCTCAAAGATAGCCACTATCTGTGGGTTCAACCACCCCCCCTGCTCGGCCACCCACTGGGGATTGGTGAAATGATGCAAGGTAACCATAGGCATCAACCCACGGTCCAACGCTCCTTTGATTATTTGACGATAGTAGTCCAAAGCTGAGTCATGCCAAACTGCTGGGCTAGGCTCCACCCGGCTCCATTCAATCGAAAGTCGATGTGCGTTCTGTCCCCCTTCGGCGGCTCGATCGAGATCTTCCTGCCAGCGCCCACCCCACCAATCGCAGGCCTTACCCGATTTGTGATCCTGTAGGATATGTCCATGCTCCTGTTCCCAAATCCACCAGTCATTGTTGGTGTTATCACCCTCCACTTGGTGGGAAGAAGTCGCGGTTCCCCATAAAAAACCGCGGGGAAAAGTATGGATCGCGCGTATCATCTGAACTTCACCATCCCCTTATCCACTTCCAATCTCGTGCAAGAGACGTGCCTTAGCCTAGCACATGGGGAAAATTGTAACCATATAGTCTCTGACTGCCAAGCATATACCAAGCACATGACTACTGAAAAAAGTAGTCGCCAGCGGGAAAAAGGAGGTATATGTGGGTCAGGGGATAACCTGAGCTTCAGCCAAGATCTCAATACGATCGATAATCGGTCCGAGGCTGAAGACGGTTAAATCGAAAGCCGCACTGCCTCCTGGCTCAAGCGCAGTTTCAGCCTCCCATTTGCTATAACCCACAACCTCTTGGGTAGCATCCAAAGCAAGCAGAAGTACATTTATCCTCGCAGCAGATCCCTGGAATGTCACTGGCAGCGCCGCTTCACCTTGTACACGCCATCGGCGTCCATCTGACCCGCGCTCACTAATTGCCTTCTCTACCACCAGGTCTGTATAACGGGCAACTTCTTCCCCCGCCTGGACCGCACTAAGCTGAGTCGCGATCGCGTTGACATGATCAGACGGTGGATCAAGAAAGAAGGCAGCTAGCGGCATCAGACTACCCTTTGGAACGAGATCCAGTGGGCTGTAAGCTGGCTCATGCGCCAGAGGCTGACCGGCAATATTAACCAGGGTCACTAGCACTGAAAGGCCTCTAATATCTGCGGAAGTCATGTTGCGAGCGGTTGTAAGGCACCACATGCTTCCAGAGGGAATAGGGTAACAACGAACAGGTGAGAGATCAATAGGCACCGGAGTCGGTGTCATGAGCAAAGCCCCAACCGATTCGCCCCCTGGACCGGGGATGATCACCTCCTGACCAATGCTTAGTAGGCGCGGATTAATACTGGGATTAATCACCAGGAGATCATCCAGGCTGACCCCATAGCGAATGGCGATACCAAGCAGTGTATCGCCACTCACCACTATATGGACAAGTGGAGTCGCCGTTGGCCCAAGTGGAGGTGGAGTTGGAAGAGTTGGCGGTGTTGATTGAACCGTGGAGGACAATGTTATTGTGTGATAAGGCCTCAGCGTTTGCGTCGGTTGCGGGGTATATTCGATGGGTGAACCAGCGCAAGCAACCAGCAGCGGAAGGGTGCAAACCAGAAATATAATTCTCCTCAAGACAACCACAGCATGCTGATTATACCAACGTGAGTACCGTTGTGCGATCAGTTACGCTATGCTAGACTTCGAGCGGTAAAAAAAAGGGTTGTCTTGTGACCACGCCATCAAAAACCATGCTCACCGAGGCCATAGCTGCTGCCCGAGCGGGGGACCGATCTAGGGCTCGGGACCTGCTTTCGCGGCTGTTGCGTGCTGATTCGTCTAACGCCGAGTATTGGGTATGGATGAGCGCGGTGGTTGAGTCTAAGCGTGAACGGATTTACTGCCTCGAATCAGCCATCAAGTTAGATCCGACAAACCGGGCTGCCATGCGAGGGTTAGTCATTCTAGGCGCTCGCACACCAGAGGAAGCTGAAATTGCATCTGCTGTTCGAATTCCACGTCGGCAGGTGGCGGCGATAGCCACCGGGCCATCTGTCGGGCGTGGCATCCAGATCCCTTGGAAGTGGGTCGGCACGGGTGCGCTTGGCTTGGTTGCTATCGCCGCCATTTGGGGTTTGGCACGGGTCGTCGGACCTTGGCTCGGATCAATAGTGAGAAGGCAAGCTCAAGCTTACCGGCCTGCTTCCACCTTGCCACCTGTCAGTCCAACCGCTACAACCACCCACTTGCCTGGAACGCCTACCGCCACGCCCATCCCCGCCGCCACCCGGGTAATGCGCACTCCCATCTCAACCGAACTCGCTGGTACACCGCTTTCACTACTGGTGTCAGCTACCTCTACTCCCACCCTGGTCCTGGGAGTAACACCCCATGTATACGGAGCTTACGACTCGGGCATAAAGGCCCTTATTCGAGGCGACTACGAGCTTGCATTGGAATACATGACCCAAGTGACCGATGCCGACCCCAGTCTTCCGGATGCCCACTACTTCAGAGGCGAAGCCCTGCGGCTAATGGATAAAATCGGTGAGGCGATTAAGGCTTATGACCGAGCAGTAAATACCGACCCTGATTTTGCACCCGCGTATCTCGGGCGAGGGCGTGCTTTACTACTGCGCAACACCGATGCAGCCATAAATGACCTCAATCGTGCACTTAAACTCGATCCGTCTATGACCGAGGCCTACCTGGAGTTGGGAACATACTACGCCTCAAACAAGCTGTGGTTAAGATTAGCGAACACGATGAAAGCCGCCCTCGAGGCGGGTGAAACAACTCCGATGATTTATATCCGTCTGAGCGAAGCCCAAATCAGCCTAAACAAGCCCCAAGAAGCATTAGAGAATGCCCTTGAAGGCAGCGCCAACGACCCGACCTTACTTCCGGGCTACTTGGCTGTGGGTCGTGCTTACGTGGCGGTCGGAGTGGATACCTTCGAGCCTGACCACTTCTCCGCCGCCTTGTGGCCCCTCAAGACTTATCTCATCTACACACCTGACGATCACCGCGGTTTAGCTTGCCTCGGTCGAGCCCAGGTGAACCTAGGTCAGTATGAAGAAGCGATGACGGTTCTAAACTATGCCATAGAACTACAGGATCGTTACGCCCCCGCCTACCTGGCGCGCGGCATTCTCAACGCCGACATAGGCGAGTACGAGGCCGCAATTGATGATTTGACCCTGGCCCGTCGTTACAGTCCGGCGACATTTGATCTCTTGTTATCAACTGGTCGAGCATACTTTCTAATGGGTGACTTTAATATAACAGGTGACTTTAATGACGCCCTTGATTTCATCAACCCAGCGATTGCAGTCGCCAACGAGGAGACCAATTTTTCCATCAGGGGGACAAAACTCGCAGAATGTTATGCGTTACGAGCCCAAGTATATGAGAACATCAACCGGCTTGATTATGCGATCCGTGAATGGAAATGGGTCCTGAGTTTAGAGAATGTCCGACCCGAGACACGCGCGATAGCTGAGACGCGTGTTGCAGAATTAACTGGCCAAGGCCCAACACGTACGCCAACGGCCAGCCCAACGCTAACTCCTTCAGCCACAGCAACGCTTCCCTCCCCAACCGCTACGTTAGCTGCGACCTCGACCACAACACCGAGCAAGACACCCACGCCTTAGACAACCGGGCAAGGGTGAACACAATCATGCAGGTAAATGGAGACCAATACAATAGACACGGAAGATGATGAGGAAAGAAAATCCCCCTAACTGGTCGCGCCACCTTTGGTGGATCCTGGCTTTAGCTGGGATAATCACGCTTACCCTCTGGCTTCGCCCTTCAGCAGGTTTCCAATTTAATTGGATGACGATCCTTCTCGGCGCGGCGCTAGTCGCGTTCTTGGTAAACTTTCCTATCCCTGTTGCAGAGGCAAAAGCCAGCCTAGCGCATGCTATCAGTCTACCGTTAGGTATAGCGCTCGGCCCTGGAACAGCCGGCTTGGCTTTGCTGATCGGCATGGTGTTCGGCGAGCTAATTCATGTGCTTTGGCAAAGACGCGTAGCAGATCCACCTCTGGGTATTTTGTTGCAAATTAAAACTGGAGCTTCTTCGTTCAGCCGTCAGATTTTAAGCTTATCCGGCGCTATGGCGGTTTACCTCCTCCTAGGTGGCCGCTTTCTCATCGATTCGAAGAGCTTACCCTTTACCTTGCCGGCACTTGGCCTTGTATTATCATTTAGTGCTCTATTCCTCGCCCTCCACTGGCTCGACCGTCGCGCTCTATCCATAAACAGAATTGACCGACATGAGCACTTCATCTTGGTATTGGTGGCTCTTGTCCCGATTCCCTTTGCCATCCTCAGCGCTGCCACCTACGCCTTCCTGCAAGAAGTAACCCTTGTGATTTATGGTGTCATAATAGCAACTGTATCACCGATTGTGCGCAATCTGACGGTCGCTGAGCGCGACCTTAAGAGACGTGTCCAGGAGCTCTCAACCATCAGTCGAGTCAGCCAGGCAATGCCCACAAGTTTGGATTTGGAGGCTCTACTGAGAACGATTTATTCTCAAGTCACAGATCTGCTCCAGCTCAACAACTTCTATATCGCACTCCACAATCCTGATGATGACTTAATCTCCTACCCTCTAGCAGTGATGAATGGCACCCAGCAGGATTGGACTAGTAGGCCAATTGCTGACTGCCTGTCTGATCGTGTTATTCGTACCGGTGAACCCATCCTCATACCGCGCGAAGCTCTGCGGGTATTGAGTGAAGCGGATTTGGCTCATAAGCACACCCCCCCACAAGCTTGGTTAGGAGTACCTCTCCTAGCTTCAGATCGCACCATTGGTTGTCTGATTGTCTTTCACACTAACCCAAGTGGAATATTGACCCAAAAGGACCTTGATGTCATAGCGACTCTAGCCGGACAAGCAGCCGTCGCGATCGAAAATGCTCTGCTCTACGAGCAAACCAGGAATCGGGCCCAAGCGTTAACCCTGCTCAACGAAATCACCGCTTCCATGAGCTCGACCCTTGACCCGGAGCGAGCGCTGGAATTGGTTTGCTTATCGATGATCCGTGTCGGTGGTGGGCAAAAGTCCGCCATATTCCTCTTCGATAGGGATTTTGGACACTTGTTTCTCGCCCGAGCGATTAACTTTTCCGCCAAGTTCACACAAGCATGGAAGACCATTCCTCAGGAGGATCGGGAACGAATCCAGGCGTACCACAGCGAGACACCAGTCCTTGTCCCAGACGTGTCCAAATCTAAACTATCTCAACCTATCATTGAGCAGATGCATGCAGAGGGGATATACGCATTTGCAGACTTCCCGCTTATCACTCCCTCCGGTACGAGTGGTCAACTATCGGTTTACTTCTCGGAGCCTCACCGTTTCCGAACTGATCAGGTCGATATGTTGAAGACCTTCGCCGCACAAGCCGCTCTCGCTGTCGCTAACGCCCGTGCCCACGCTGAAACCGATCAAGCTCTACGCCGCAGAGTAGACCAACTCGCCGCCTTGGATGCTGTTGGGCGCGAAATGACTGCAATGCTAAACACGGATGAACTCTTCGAGGTCATTCTTACCCACGCGCTGAACGTACCTAAGACAACAACTGGTCACCTTTCGATTTATGAACCTGAATCTGAAGGTTTACGCATCGTCGCCCATCGAGGCTACCCCGCTGACTCTCCGGTCACTGATCCGGACAAGATCCACCCCACAAATCTGGGCGTGCTCGGACGGGTATTCCAATCTGCGGAGATCTGCAACGTGCCAGAGGTCCTTCAGGATCCTGATTACACAGATTGGTGTGCCAGCGTCACACGAAGCTTATTAGCCATACCAATCCTTCGCCAGGGACGTGTCCTGGGAGTCATCACTGTCGAGGCACCCACCCCGGGGGCTTTCACCGAAGATCATGAGTATCTCTTGGCTCAGATTGCGCGGCAAGCTGCTGTGGCGCTAGCTAATGCTACGCTTTATCAGCAGATCGAGACCCACTTCCGCGAGCAGTCTTTGCTCTACCAGGCCAGCACCCAGATTGCCGCCAGTTATGAAAGCGAGGCCGTTGCATTGGCTATCGTTGACAGCATTGCCGTCGCTCTCTCGGCCGACGGCGCTCACGTCTCTCGATGGGACCCTGTAAACCGTACGTTGATTTCACAGGCAGCTATCCAAGACGGGAAACCAATAAACGGACCATCTCATGCAACGATAACCATAAATGACGTCCCGGCCCTTGCTACCTGCCTTGAGGAGCGCAAGACGGTTCAATGGAGTCTGAAAGATGCCCCCAGTGCAGCCGACCACCGCTACTTGGCCGAATTTCGACAAGCCGGTACTCTGTTAGCTGTTCCACTTATTGTGGGCGATCAGACTCTGGGTCTGATAGAGGTTTTCAATTATGCGGAACGATCTTTTAATGAGAATGCAATTCGTAGCGCACAAACCATTGCCATCCAGGCAGCCATTGCACTCGAAAATACTGACCTATTCCGTCGTATCCGGGAGAGCCATAACCTATTGATGGCTGTTCTTAACTCCACTCAGGAAGGCATGTTGATGGTCGATACCCAAGGCAAAATCGTCCTTGCCAACCATCAGCTCGAGAAGCTTACCAGACTTTCTGTCGACGAGCTTATTGGCAGCAACCTCTCCGAGGAGAAGTTGCATATGGCAGACCACCTCGGTTATCAATCAGACGAATTGGCGAATATCCTAACTACCTTACGAAGTAGGCAACCCCTACAATGGGGTATTTCCACATTTGAGGTCGAGCATCCTAGTCGTCGTACTCTTCAGCGCTCAGAAGCTCCAGTACATGACGCCAGTGATCAATTGATAGGTTGGCTGGTGGTCTTGCGCGATATTTCCGAAGAACGCGAGCTTAGCCAGACACGTGAACAACTCACAGAGATGATCGTTCACGATTTGCGTAGCCCATTGACAACTATCCTTGGGAGCCTTAAGTTGCTCGATAAGGAACAGGCTGGTGACGATACATCCCCGGTGGTCAAACAAGCACTATCGATTTCCAGCCGCAGCGTTCAGCAAATGCTTGGCCTGGTGAACTCTCTGCTCGATATAGCCAAGCTCGAATCAGGCGAGTTGATCCTTTCGCTGCAATCCCTGTCCTTGGATGTATTGTGTGAAGAATTGGTTGAAGCCTACGTTCATGAGGCCAACGAGGGCGGGATCATTCTCAACCTAAACCTGGTTGATGGATTACCTATGATCACTGCAGACGAGGAAAAACTTCGACGTGTACTAGCTAATTTGCTCGACAACGCGCTAAAGTTCACCCCCGCGGGTGGGCGTGTCGACCTTGACGTTGAAAGTGAGGGGGAAGAGGTGATCATCACTATTGCTGATACCGGTCCCGGAGTGCCGGAGGAGTTTCGCGAGCGGATCTTCAAACGGTTCGTACATGTACCTGGAGTCGCTGGCCGACGCCGCGGAACAGGATTAGGTCTTGCTTTCTCCAAATTAGCGGTTGCTGCTCATAGGGGAAGGATATGGGTAGAAGACAATCCTGGTGGTGGTAGTGCTTTTCGCATCCAGCTCCCATTGCATCCATAATAGCCGCACCCTTTAGATTCACAAGATAAATCTTCGCTGTAGCCGCACCCTTTAGTACGTAACGCAGGCTGAAGCCTGCGGGTACATTGCCCGCTTGTTCTGCAACCAGCGGCCAGAAGAGGTCCAACTTACGTCGTGCCAGACCTCCCACAGTTAGAACTGTAACCTGCCCTCCGGCGACCAGATCCGGTTGATGCACGGCTGCATTGTAGGGGCTAGCCAGTGTCCTTTGGAGCGTCAAGACCAGGATCGAGTCAGCCCTGACACAGATGACGAGCAAGTGAAGGGTGCGGGCGATGACGGTGGTGGTCTTACTTGTTCCGGCCGGCCCTTCAAGGAATATCGTAAAGGAACCCTATCCCGTCAGCAACATGTTGAATCTATCTATAGAAGATAAGCTTCCACACCTATATATGGTGTATGATAGATAGAACATACGATTGCCGGAGTGCTCGAACATGGGGAATGATCGACCCGTAATGGCGGCATTTATTGCATATATAATT
>Ga0209986_10002384_pt1 | contig 17210 bp, 16 predicted proteins | sample BlataG_FD_183168 | JGI IMG/M metagenome (GOLD analysis project Ga0209986, IMG submission 183168) | Deep subsurface microbial communities from Black Sea to uncover new lineages of life (NeLLi) - Black_00105 metaG (SPAdes) (version 2) | ecosystem: Environmental > Aquatic > Marine > Oceanic >...
CACTAGACCTGCCGGATGGTGATCTAATTGCAGAACGCTTGAAAGGTATGATGCCCCCTGAATTACTAGGCGATGATGTCATGGCTGTGAAACTTCAGCAGGCTTCGCAACAGATGCAGGCCATGCAGGAGCAGATTAAAAACCTTGATGCTGCTTTGCAGTCTAAACAGGAAGATGCAGCCTTCACAAAGCAAAAAGAGCTTGCAAGGCTACAGCTTGAAAGACAGAAATTACAGATAGAAGCGCAAAAAACGCAAACCGAGATTCTCAAGATGCAGTCCGAAATACGCAATAATGACGCTCAGACGCAACAAGACCGTATCGAGAACGCGCAGTTATTAAAAGACTTGCAGGGGCGTATTGATGATATGTCCAATGCATTAACGGTTATCCTTGACTTTGAAGAGGATAAGCAAAGGCAATCCGCCGAAATTGATAAACCAGAGGAAATAACATATAATGACTGAACAAGACACCGTGACAAGCGATAATGTCGAAGCTCAAGAAGCACCTCAAACCGAGGATGTTTCGAACACTACCCAAGAAAATGACACGCCCGAAGTTGAGCAGGAAACTGTAGAAGAAACAACCGAGGAGCGTCTAGCAAGGCTTGAGACGCTTGAAAAAAAGCAACAGGCCGCAAAGAAGAAAATAAGCGCACAGCGAAAGGCTTACGCCGCACAGCAACGCGCATTGCAGGAAGCACAGCAAAGACTAAGGGAGCTTGAAAACAAAGTTAGCCCGCCTGAAAGTAAACAGCCTGAAAAACCAAAAGTTGAAGACTTTGATACTTATGTGGACTACGAAAAAGCACAAAGTGAATATGTCGATAAGCTGGCAGAATTTAAGGCTAACCAAACGATAGAACAAAGACAGAAACAATTACAAGAGCAACAAAGGCAAGCCGAGCAAGCCAGAGTATTACAAGAACGCACCAAGATTTATGAAGCACAAAAAGCTGAATTTATTAAAAGCAATCCTGAATATCTGGAGGCAGAGGCTGAATTTAACGACTATGTGAATGAAATCGCCCAGACGACTGACCGCGCTACTCAAGCGGCTGTTGTCGAGCAAGTCTATAATCACGATCAAGTCACGGCTCCAGAATTGTTTTATTACTTTGGTCAAAACAATGGTGAAAATCTTTCGGAACTTGAGCAAATAAGTAAATTACCAGCCCATAGGGCAGCAGTGGAAATTTACAAGATTCAAGAAAAGCTGGCAAAATCTCCTGCAAAAAAAACAGAAACAAAGCCTAACCCGAAACCCCCCGTTAAAAGAGGCGAGGGCGCGGGAAGGGGTAAAGCCTTGAAAGACATGAGTGGCGAGGAACTGCTCAAGAAATTCGGGGCGTAGCTATGAAGGAGATATTTAAATGGCTAATACTATCAATAACATTAAAGACGCACCCGGCGTTATCGCTAAAATGGGTGTGGCAATGCTGGAAAACAAGCTCCAGTTTTGTAAAACAATCGAACGTGAACCAGCTTCAACCTTTGATGGCATCAATGGACACCGCGCAGGCGATGATGTAAAAATCAGCAAACCAGCACGTTTCATTCCGTCAACAGGTGCAGACGTAACGAGCGCAATTCAGGACATTACAGAAGAAAAAACCACCCTTCCTCTTGATGTTCGCCGTGTTGTGCCTGTTCAGATGACTTCTAAAGAAGTTTTTACAGACCTTGGTTTGGCATCATGGACAAAGCGTGTTCTTGATCCTGCAATCTCATCTATTGCACAGTATGTAGAAAAAGACTTTGTTGAAAAAGCGGTTGACAATACATATAACGCAGTGGGTTCTGCTGGTTCTGAAACATTTGTTACTGATACAATCTTGCAGGCAGGACAGAAGATTGACGAAAATTCATGCCCAGACATGGAAAATCGTTCTATTCTGTTGAACCCTAAAGCAAACCGTCTGGCTGTTGATGCCCGTAAGGGATTGTTCAACAACACAACGCAAGTCGGCGACCAGTACATTAAGGGACGCATGGGAGAAGCGGATGGATTTACATTCTATTCTTCTAACCTTCTGCCCACTCATACGAACGGTAACGATGTAGCGTTTGAGGTTCGCACAACTGTATCAACTGAAGGGCAGTCAACACTTGTTGTCGAAGGCTTGACCACAACAACAGGAACAGTAACAAAGGGAACTGTTTTCACGATTGCGAACGTTAATGCTGTTGACCCGATCACTAAAGAAGACCTTGGTTATCTACAACAGTTTACGGTAACAGCCAATGCAACAGCGGACGGTTCAGGATACGCTACATTAAGCGTTAGCCCTGCGTTCTATACGTCTGGTGCTGATGGTGGCTTGCAGAACATTACAGCCTTCCCTGCGGATGGTGCTGCAATTACACCTATCGGTTCAGCATCGACTGCTTATCGTCAAAACTTGGCTTATCACAAGTCCGCTTTCCGCATGGTCAGTGTTCCTTTGATGTTGCCACAAGACGCGCATTTGGTAGCGCAGGAAACAGCAAACGATCTGACACTGCGTGTCTGGATGGCTTCTGATATCCTCACTGATACCATGACAATGCGTATTGACTTCCTTGGAGGTCTGGCGGTGACTCGTCCTGAATGGGCTTGCCGTATTTACAACTAAACGAATATACCGCACTCTTAACGGGGTGCGGTAATTCACTTTAAAGGAGAATATACTATGTCTTATGGAGTATTAGGCGGAAACGTCCGAAGCATTACTATCATGACAGCTACGGTTGATCTTGGTAGTGTTGCAGCAAACACAACCGAAGAAGAAGATGCAACACTTACAGGCGTTGAAGTCGGTGATGTTGTTATCCCTATCAAACCAACATTGGAAGCTGGTCTGGCTATTATACAAGCCCGTGTAGATGAAGCGGACAGCATTAAGCTGACTGTAGGAAACTTCACAGGAGGCGCGATTGATGAAGCAAGTGAAACATTAACGTTTCTTGTTTTCAAAAACGGCGCACCCAATCAGACAGTAAGCCAAGTTATTACCTAAAGGAAACGGGGGTGTAATGCCCCCGCTTTGCACATTATGATTACATTAAAAAAAGACGATAAAGTTAAAAAACTGGACGACAACAGCACCTTGGTTCCTATCCTGAAGGCTAACGGCTGGAAGCAGGAAGAAGAACAAAAGCCTGTTAAACGGAGAAGAGAGAACAAGAAATGACAACAGCGCGTGTTATAGTCGAAGCCGTACTAAGAAAGCTATCCAAGCTCGGTACGGGTGAAAGCCTCGATGCTAATGAAGCTAATGATGTTCTTGAGTCGCTTAATGATATGCTTGCGGTCTGGTCAGTCGAGGGGAATCTTATCTATACAGAAACCAGCGAAACATTTCCCTTGGTAAGCGGAACGGCTTCATACGAGATCGGTAGTGGCGGAGATTTTAACACAACACGCCCGGTTGATGTCACAAGCGTTTATATAACACTTGGCACCACTGATTACATCCTGAACGAATACGGCCAGACTGATTACGCCCAGATAACAAACAAGTCAATCACGGGAACGCCTGAAATTTATTACTATAATGATGGATACCCTTTGGCAACGATAACGCTTTACCCTGTCCCTACAGCGGGGACGATAACCATTAACAGCTTTAAGCCTTTAACGGCGTTTACTGACTTGAATACAGTGTTTTCGCTCAAGCCCGAATATAAAGCTGCTTTGGTTTATAATGGCGCAATCTGGATGGCTTCCGAGTACGAGATGGAACCGCCCTTGCAGGTTGTTCGAATTGCAAACAGAACAAAAAAGGCTTTGACAGTCTCTAACGCAAGGAACGATCTTATCACAAGCAATCTTGGCGTTCCCAAGTCCGAGAATGACAGGTACGATCAAGATATTCTAAGGGGTTACTAATGCCTGTAGTGCCGTTTGTAGGTGGAACATATCAAATGGAAGCGGTGAGCTTTGACGCGCAGCGGTGCGTTAATATGTATGTTCTTATGAGCGAGGTGGGGGATAGTAAAAGCCCCATAGCCTTACGCAGTGTAGCAGGGTTACGGTCATTTACAACAGTTGGTGATGGCCCCATACGCGGTTCGCTTGAGACAAACGGACGCGCTTTTTGCGTATCCGGTGATGGATTTTACGAGGTTTTTGCAGATGGCACGTCAACACTTCACGGGGAACTGGACACACTTGTAACGCTCTGCCAGATGCAAGAAAACCCCACCCAAATAATGATAATAGATAAGTCTTTCGGGTATATCTTCACGAAGGCTACAAATGCTTTTCAAAAAATAACCGATGTTGACTTTCCTACACCTTCCAGCCTTACCTTTCAGGACGGTTACTTTGTTGTGAGTATTGCTGGTTCATCCAGCTTTGCGATTAGCAACCTGAATAACGGCTTAACATGGGACTTGGCAGACAGGCTAGCGGTTGAAGGCAATCCGGATGAACTGGTGGCGATACGTTCCAACAAGTCAAACCTATGGGCTTTTGGCAGAAAAACTACAGAAGTGCTTCAGAATACAGGCGCAGCCGTGTTTCCTTTCTCACGGATTGGCGGGGCATTTATTCAGACAGGGTGCGCTTCCCCTGATACAATCGTTAATCTGGATAATTCGCTTATCTGGCTAGGTATAGACGAAAACGGGGATAGCATTATATGGCGTTCCAATGGATACAGCGCACAAAGAATATCAACACAAGCTATCGAGCGTAAAATATCAGAATCATCCTTATTTAATGAAAGCTACGCATGGTCATATCATGAACGCGGTCATGCTTTTTATGTTATTCAGGTCAAGGGTTTGAATACAACGCTGTTTTACGATATCACGACAGGCTTATGGCATGAGCGCACGTATCGTGACCCTGTAACGGGCATGGAAAAACAACACAGGGGCGCAAATCATATGTTTGCGTTTAATAAACATCTGGTGGGCGCGAGAGATAGCAATAATATTTACGAGATGTCCCTTGATTTTTATGATGATGCAGGCGACCCGTTAGTGAAAAAGCGTATATCACCACACTATGACCAAGAAAAACGCCTTATCACGCATAGGCAATTCGAGATTGATATGGAGGTGGGGGTTGGTCTGGTGTCAGGTCAGGGCAGCGACCCGCAAATCATGATGCAGTATAGTGATGATGGCGGTAATACGTGGTCAAACGAGCTATGGCGCGATATCGGAAAGATAGGGAAAAAGAAAACCCGTGTCAGATGGAATAAATTGGGAAAAGCAAGGGACAGGGTTTACTCGATAGAGGTGAGCGACCCTGTTTTTATCCAGATTAACGAAGCAATAGTAAATGGAATATAAATGGCGAACATTCCCCCACCAATACAGGAGCCTACAACCAAGGGCGGGAACGTATTCACGAGGTTGTGGGTTCGATGGCTTAACAGTATTGACAGCCGATTGCAGGAATTGGAGGGCGCAGTGGCTTCATTGACAAGTTTTGGCGAAACAGTCACAGCTCAAAACACCCCGATTATAGAGGGAAACGCTGTTTATGGGCTTGTCCCTGCTAATTTTAGGGAATTTACAAACGCTTCAGGCACAACGGGAGTAGAGGGCAGGCTTTTCAAGACAACGACAGGAGCAACGGTTGGAGGGTTTGGTGCAATACAGTCGTTTCGGTTCGTAAAAGCTAAAGCCGGACAGTCTGCTATGGCACGCTATTCAGGATATTTTGAAAATGGCGGTGTTGCGGATAGCCAGCAGGGTATCGGCTTAATCAGTATCGGTGATGAGTTTAGTTTCGGCTATAACGGTGAAACATTTGGTATCTGGCATAGATACAACGGTTTAGCAGAGGTGAGGACAATAGAAGTAACGGGTGCTTCCGGTGGCTCTACAAACTTAACACTAACACTGAATGGTGTTACTTATACAATCCCGTTGACTGCGGGTACAGTACAGCATAACGCTTATGAAATAGCGGACTGGCTTAATACCAACCAAACAGTATGGGCAGCCGATCAATTAGATGATATTGTTATCATCAATGCGCTTTCCGATGGTGCAAAGTCAGGCTCTTATTCTTTTTCACACGCAACGGCAACTGGGACAATTACACTTAATACAGCAGGCGTAACCAAAACCAGTGACTTTATTGCTCAAACATCTTGGAACGCAAATAAACTAACAGCACTAGACCCCACAAAGGGCAATGTGTATCAGATAACATATCAAAATATGGGGTTTGGCGAGACTTTATTTTATATAGAAGACCCCGTAACTGCTGATTTTATAAATGTTCACACGATCAGGTCAGTTAATACAACGACTACCCGATCTCTTGGCAATCCGGCATTAAGATGTGGGATGTATTGTGCATCATTCGGAAGCACAACGGATATAGCTGTTTATGCCGATGCGTTTTCAGCCTTTGTGCAGGGAACAGTACAAAAAACCAGCAATCCTCGCTCGTTTAGTAATACGCAAACGCTATCGACAACGAATTTCACCAATGTTTTAACATTAAGAAACAGAAGAACCTACAACAGTTACGCTAATCAGGTGGAAATAGAGCCTTTACGCCTGACGGTAGCAAGCGAGATTAACAAAAACGTCATTGTAAGAATAATTTCTTTAAGCGATACGGGAACAGAACAGAATTTTCAAAGTACAGGCGCAAACCTAGTTTCAGATGTAGATATTACGGCAACAACAGGTATAACGGGGGGCACGTTGCTGGATTCCTTTACAATTGAACCTACAGGGAGCGGCCAATCAAACCTGAAGGAGTTGGGTATTCGGGTTCCGCCAGACCTTAATTTATGTATTTTGGCACAAAGAACGGGCGGGGCGTCAGGGGAAGTATCAGCAACATTGACGTGGTATGAAGATATCTAAAGCGAAATACGGGGACTTAGAGCAAATATGCGAGCTTTACAAAAAGGCAATCGCTGAAATTGGTGATACTTACAAAGACGAGCTTGTAAGACAAAAAGTCTATAATGCGTACTTTTTAGCCCCTTGCTTTATCATACAAGAAGATGATAGAATTACAGCCATGGCAGGACTCACTATGGGTCTTATACCTTACAATGGGAATTTAACGCTCACCGATTATATGTTCTATATTGAGCCAGAATATAGAAATCTGAAACGGTTTGGCGGTCTAGTAAAATCATCTAAAAGATTTGCAGATGATATGAATTTACCGCTAAGACTGGATTTTATAACCCCCACAATTAGCGAAGATTTAAAGAAGCGTGTATTTGATATGCACAAATTTAACGTAACTGGAGTTTCAGGGATATGGGAAAAGGCGGCGGTGGAATAGACACAAGCGGATTAGAGCAGGCAGCAGCAGAAGCGACTGCATTGCAAGAGCGTATTTATAATTTAAGCCGTGAAGATATACAGCCTTACTATGATGTCGGGACAGCATCTCTAGGCAGGCTTAGTGATTTGCTTGGATTAGGTGGTGGTTCGGTCAAGACACGCGAGCAGCTTATGCGCGAGCTTACCCCGCAATACACATCACAGATAGCAGGAACCCCAAGTGACCAGCTTTTGTTTATGGGAGTGCAAGGCACACCTATGACAGCCGATGCCATAAGAAACAGCGCAGACTTTGCCACCCCTAACAGATCAGGCGCAAGAGGCTCTATTGAAGTAGCCATGCGTAGTGGTGACGATCAACACCTTATTGATACATTAGCCGGACTAGGATATACACCCTTTAACTATTCACCTGCAAGAGAAGAAATAAACTACGAAGGTTTAAATGCTGCTGTTGACGAGCGTTTGGCCAATCAGGGGGCTCCAGATGATTACGGCAGTTTACTTGAGAGGTTTAACCTTGAGAAATTCGAGCAAGACCCAAGTTACCAATTCAGGCAGGACGAGGCACGTAAGGCGTTGGAACGCTCTTTAGCAGCGCAGGGCGTGACATTGGGCGGCGCAGGCTATGGCGAGCTTAACCCTATGGCAGCAAGGCTTTTAAATGAACAGACACAAAACCTTGCATCACAGGAATACGGGCAGGCGTATGATCGTTACAATATAGATCGCCTGAACACCTATAATATGCTCATGGGCACAACAGGGATAGGGCAGACTGCAACAGGGCAATTAACAGGTGCAGGGCAAAACTACGCCACGAATGTAGGTAATTTACAAACAGGGCTTGCAAGTGCACAAATGAACGCCCAAATAGCGCAAGCGTCACAGCCAAGTATGTTTAGCCAGCTTATCCCGGCAGCAGCGCAATTAGGCAGTACTTATTTAATGTCTGACCGCTCTATGAAAGAAAACATGGAAAAAGTCGGTAATGAAAACGGCTTTAACCTATATAAATTCAATTATAAAGGGAATATACGAACATTTATAGGCGTTATGGCAGATGAAGTTAAGAAAATAATCCCTGAAGCGGTAATCAGAAACAAAGAAGGGTACGACATGGTTAATTATGACCTTATAGGCGTACAGATGAGGGAAGCGTAATGGCGTTTGAGAATGTATTCGGAAATATAAATTTTTCAGCATTGCCCGCTGCAAAGCAAGCCCAGGCAGATAGATTGCAACAAGCCATAGGTGCAGGCATAGCGCAAGCGAATTACGCTCAAGAAATGGATATGAAGCGCAGGCAATTGGAGCAGGAAGCGGGTAGGATTGATTTAAAGCGTACAGCAGAAGAAGGAGCAATGGAACTCGCCGCTACTGGTCAGACTACTCCTGAAAGAATAGCAGCTTTAAAAGCGTACCAAGCCTTTCAGCGTCCCATGATTGACCCCTACACGAGTGAACTTATACCCCCACCCAACCCTTTACAGTCTTTGACAGGCATACAGCCTATTCAGGCAGATGCTTTAGAAGCACCGTACACAGAAATTGCGCCCTCGCCTAGTGTTCCGCTAACACCACAAGAGAACGCAAGGGCTTTGAGAGCGCAGCAAAACATGGACTTAATGTCTGGCGAGGGAATGACCCCAGATCAGATGCAGGACGCTCTTGCAATAGAAAACGCCATGCCTGATATGCAAACAAATCAAGCTATAGACCCTAGAGAATACTTTTCTGCCCCTTTGGATATGGGTAGGGCAGGTAAGCAGATGGAGACTGAGTTTGACAAGAATGTAGCCATGGAATGGGCGAAAGCAGATATAGCTCAAAAGAAATCTATAGAAAAAGAAAAGTTTGACGACATTTTAAGGCAAATGAACGCCGTGTCTTTGATCGGGGAAATGATATGCGATAATAGAAAAACCATTGATATGCCTTTTGCGGAAGCTGTTAATATGCCTGCAAGGTTTTTTGCTAGCGATCAAGCTGATGCAATGGATCGTGTTAAGCAAGGTCAATTGGAACTTGCAGCACCTTTAGCGAAAAGCCTTGGTGTTAATCCTACAGATAAAGACTTTGAAGCAAGTTTGCAGCGTATTGTCAACCTTAATTCAACCAAAAAGGGACGTGAAGAACAGCTCCAGACACTTTTAAAACGAGCGCAAGAGAAAACTGGCGTAAAAGCAGACTATAAACCCCCATGTGAGCAAGCCTTACAAATTTTAAAGAAAAGGGGTGTAATTCAGTAATGGACGATCTGGAAAGCTATAGTAATGAAGAATTGCTACGAATTGCGGGAATACAGCAACCACAACAGCAGCCCACTTATGACCCGTCCTATATAGAGACTTTAGGGAATAAGATTGGTGAAGGTTTAACTTTTGGCTTTAAAGATGAGATTGTTGGTGCAGTCGCAAAAAATCTGTTTGGTGGCGATTACGAACAGGCAAAAAGAGCAGTGCAGGCAAGACAACAGGCTATGTCTGAAAAATACCCCATCACAAGTTTTATAGGAGAAGGCGTTGGATCAGCAACAACCGCAGGAGTGGGAACTCTTGCATTACCCGCAAGCGCAACCGCAACAATGGCAACCGCTCCACTCACAACCGCCGCAGGTGTTGGTGCATTATCAGGGGGCTTATATGCCGCTGGAGGACGTGAAGGCACTATGGCGGAAAAGGGACAGGCTGCTTTGTCTGGTGCTGCACTTGGGGCTCCTCTTGGTGTGGGCGGTGCTTTCTTAGCGAGGCAAGCGGTTCCCGCAGCGGGTGCGCTTTATAGTAGGGCAAGAAAGCTATTCCCTAAAAGAACGCCACAACCAACGGGGCAAATGGCAGTACAAGATATAGTGGAGCAAGTGGCAGCGCAAAGCGATTTAAGTCCGGAAGTTGCAGATTCACAAGTCGCATTTAAGAAAGTAGGGCAGAGGTTAAGGCAGGATGTAGGTAGCCTCTACGATGAAGCCTTGCAAGCCTATAAGCAGGGTGAGATATCCTTATCTGACTTTTATGGCGCACGATCAACTTCTTTAGCGAAAGGTGCAGCGCAGTATCCGTCTGGACAGGCGGTGGCGCAAAGAGAAATAGGTAAAAAGATAGCGGGAAGCAGTGATAGGGTAATAGATGCAATACGGGCTAATGTAAGCGGAATTGATAATTACTATACAAACGCAGATGATCTGTTAAACGCCGGAAGACTAAAGGCTTCGCCCCTATACAAAGAAGCGTATGATTTACAAATTACTCCAAGCCAAAAGTTGCAGGATTTACTTTCCAGACCTTCTGGTCAGGCCGCGCTTGAAAACGCAAAACGCATTGCAGCAGACGAGGGTGTGGATATTAGCCAAGATAATACTTTCATGGTTTATGATTACGTTAAAAGAGGTTTTGACGATATTATTAGCGGATACAAAGACAGCACTACAGGAAGGTTAAACTTAGACGCTAGAGGACGCGCAGTTGAGGGGTTAAGGAAAGAGTTCGTATCAGAGCTAAAAAACCTAAACCCTGCTTACAAGAAAGCCCTTGATGTTTCAGGGGACTATCTTTCCATCAATGCCGCAATGAACAAAGGCACAGAAGCCTTGCGTGGCGGTAAAATGGATAGCGGGATTGTTCAGCGTTATTACAAAGCCCTAACGCAACCAGAAAAAGATGCTTATAAAGTCGGGCTTGGCAAAGCAATCAGGGATAAAATAAATAAGGTGCGTGACACGTCAAACCCTTACACAGCAGTCCTGGGAACTAAAGATAAGCGCGAGAGAATACAGGCTGTTTTGTCTCCTGTAGAGTACAAAAACTTTGAGCGTTCTCTTAAAGCAGAGGACAGGCTTTTCCGGTTTAGGAATGAGGTTTTAGGGGGAAGCCCTACAGCATCGAAGCAGGAAGCGAAAAAAGCTATTGAATCTGGTGCTATTCAATCTATTGCCAACGTCCCAGAAGCCACCTTTATTAAGGCATTCCAGACTTTTAAAACAAAAATGTTTGAGGGCATCAATGACAGAACAGCACAGAAAATTAGTGAAATTCTTTACGAAACAGACCCCATAAAGAAACTTGAAATAATAGAAAAACTAGGAAGCAGTAAAGCATTAACATCTCGTGAAAGAGACTTGGTTAAAAAAGGGTATGCTTTATTAGCCCCTAGATTCGATGCTTTAAACGCAACAAACATAACAGGCGCAGCAGCCACAGGGCAGATGGCGGGAGGACAATAAATGGCAACTTTATCACCCTATGCAATACAGCAATTTTTCGATAACAATGGTGAGCCTTTAGCGGGTGGTTTTCTTTACACCTATGAAGCAGGAACCACAACACCGAAAGTAACTTATACCGACAGTGCAGAAGGCACTGCCAATGCCAACCCTATTGTATTGGATGCAAACGGCAGGGCTGATATCTGGCTTGATACAGGTGCTTACAAGTTTGTGCTGGAGGATGCAGATAATAACGTAATAGACACTGTTGATGACCTTGTCAGCACATCCGTAGAGAACTTTGCAGGGCAGACGTTTAGTGTTTCAGCAAACACGAGCATTGACGCATCCTACAAAAACGCCCTCGTAAATGTTACGGGGAACGTCACGATGTCCTTGCTTGCTGCATCAACGGCAGGCGATGGCTTTGTTGTTATTTTTAAAAATCTTGGGAGCTTGTCGGCATTCATTGACCCAGACGGGGGCGAGACAATAAACGGTGATTCAACACAAACCATACGAGGCGGGGAAAGTGCGATCTGTATTTGTAATGGTGCAAGCTGGAGCGCATTGATAGGACGTGAGGAGGTTTTATTCAGCAACCTCGATGCAAACTTTATTGCAAGCGCAACCTCTGAAACAATAACCGCCTCTGACTTGCTTATGTTTGGTGATGTAACAGATTCCAGTAATTCCAAAAAGACAACCGCCCAAGGTATTGTTGATATTGCACAGGATATAGATGGCTTATCAAGCGCAACAGTAGCAACTGGCGACTTGATTATGATAAACGACATTGACGATAGCGATAACCCCAAGAAGATAACGGCGCAAAGTATAGCGAATCTGGCTTTAACAATCAGTGCCGAGCAAACAGCAACAGGTAGCGAAACCGCGTTCGACTTTAGTGTGCAGAACGCGAAACAGATTTCAATAAGTCTTGATGCTTTAAGCCTTAGCGGTACGGACGAAATACTTATCCAGATAGGTGATGCTGGCGGTGTGGAAACGTCAGGCTACTCCGGCGGTGTCCGTGATGGCGGGGGAGGCTCTACAAACACAAGTGGATTCCTGGTTATTGTTAGCGCAGCGGCTGCTTTAACGTATTCAGGTGTCATTCAGTTGTTTCACATGGGCGGAAATAAATGGTCAGTTAGTGGTGTTGTTAGCCGTACGGACGCGGGAGCATCGACAAATCTTAGCTTTGGATCTAAAACATTATCAGCAGCGATCACAACGATTCGCATAACTCGCAACGGTAGCGATACGTTTGATGCTGGTTCAGTTGGTGTGCAGTATAATCAATAAAGGAAAAGTGTGTGGAACATAGTTTAATCGAAATTCTAAAGTTTATGTGGCTACCCATAAGCCTTTTTGGTGGGTGGGTTTATAAGTCATTAAACGATGACATAAAGGAGTTAAAGGAAATGTTCTATAATGTTTCACGGGAAGCCGATACTAACAGAGCAGAAATTAATCGCGTCAATATTGATGTTGCTACGATAAAAAACACGGTGGAATACACAAGGGAAGTTCTTGGCAGGCTTGAAAACAAGATAGACAGCGTTAGTGACAAGCTGGATAAAAAGGCCGATAAATGATCGGGTTTTTATTCAGGAACAAGATTAAAATCATTCCGACAGCAGCGACCCTTGGTGCTTCTGTTTTTCTGTACGATGCACAAAATATAGGGCAAGACTACACGCAGGAATTTGAAGGCACAGTTTTGGGTGTATATCGTGATAGCGTAGGTATTGAAACATGGTGTACGGGCGAAACGCTGGCAGGTAGATTGCCGGAGGGCGAGACTTACACGAAAGAATATTGTGACCAGTTATTTACTGCAAGCTATTCAGGATATTCCGCAAGAATGTACGCTTGTTATGATGATACCATGAAACAATACGTCACCCCCGCCATGCACGCTACATTCACAGATGTTTACTACAACACAGGCGCAAGATGTAATACTGGCATGATGCGAGCTTTGCGAAATAAAGACCCTGTGGGGGCGTGTGAGTATATTCTGAAGTATAAGTACGCAGGTGGTAAAGATTGCTCTATACGATCTAATAACTGCTATGGCGTATGGGATAGGCGCGTAACTATGTATGATTTATGTGTAGAGGATGCGAAGAAAATACAATGAGCATGATATGGCTATTGATTAAATCCAACCCCTTGAAGGCACTAGGCGTACTTGCTGTGTTATTTAGTGTTGTTTTCGGGTATGGTTATTATAAGGGATACAATCACGCCGAGGACACAATTAAAGCTAAGACCATAACAAAGGTTGTAACGATACAGGAAAGAAAAAATGAAATACGCAATAACCGCCCTGATACCGCTGTTCTTACTGACATCTTGCGCAACGGCAAGTTTTGATGCGTTATATTTGCCTGATGTTGTGGAGTACACCAAGGAGCAACAAACCAAAGCCGCTGATGAAATAGAGACTAACAATATACCAACGATTATAGAAATGATGAAAGATTATCACATAATGAGACAACAGACAAAAGCCGCGAGGGACGTATGAGTTTAGAATTGGGATTGGGGTTAAGGCGTGGTAGCGCAACGGGTACTGCTACGGTTTCAATACCAAGTGAGTTTGGTTGGACACCTGATTTTACAATAAGTGGTTCAGGGGTGGGCGGCTACACTACAAGCTATAACCCAGAAAACGACAAGCCAAGCGGGACAACATACTGGATTGATAGCACAAACGGGAACGACACGACAGGTGACGGCAGCGAAGGCAATCCGTACAAAACGCTCGCCAAAGGCGTAACCGAGGGTGGCGTTGTTCTGAATATCAAATCAGGAAATTACTGGCGAAATGACGGACTTCCCCTCTCTTTTAACCCATCATCAAGTATAGCGTTGGTTGCTATTGATGGTGTTGGGACGGTTCGCATGGGGAGAATTGAAGACCCGTCCGATCTTACATGGTCGGATGAAGGCTCTGGCGCGTATTCAACAACACGCCCTAGTGTCCGAACAGTTCTGGACTTAACAGCGGCAGGGGATAGTGATATGACGCTTGCCGATGGCGTTACTGATGTGCCTATTCCATTCACAGAAGTTGCAGATTTAGCCGCCGTTCAGGCATCCAGCGGGAACGCTTGGGCGCAGGTCGGAAGTACGCTATACGTAAAGACCTTTGACAGTCGCCAGCCAGACGGTGACGTTTTGCCGATTTTAATTGAAGAAAACATGGAGATCGTGAACAAAAACATAACGCTTTACATTGAAGGTATAGATATATGGGGCGACCAGCCTTTGTATATGGATTACGGTGTAGATAACACGGCGAAATGCGTGACGGTGGACAGCACGTTCGGCTATTCAGGTGATTTTGATAATTACTATATTGATGGCGTTGAGGATGTTAGGAACATTCGTTGTAAAGTATATTACCAGATATCAAGTGATGATGGCTTCAACTATGATAAAAACAGCATTGCCCCGTCATATGTTCATATTCTTGAACAGGATTGCGAGGGTATGAAATGCGGCGATGGCACGAATGATAATGCTTCAACAACGCACGACACCGATACCTTTATAATTCGCGTAAATGGTAACTATCACAACCAAGACGGTCCAGCCGTTGCTGATACCGCTGGTGCTAGGGCATTGAATTATGGCGTGACAGCTACAGATAGCTATATTGGCATTCAGGTTGGAACGGCTGCCGCTGGTATTCCTGCTATACAATGGAACAAGGATTGCTCGGTTAGCAATATATCGCAAGACGGGCGCTCAAGAGCAAGTGGTGGCATACAATTTGATTTAGGTGGGAACACATGGAAGGCTGGCGACAAGAGGGGCTCTAATAATTACATCGACCTTGTTGCATACCCTGATATGGAAGATGTTTTAATGTCTGCCCCCGAGGCTGTACTTGGTGTGTACTGCGCCCTTGATACGGATATGTATGTCACACTTGGCGGCACACCTGATGAGGTAAATAACTTTCATGATTTATCTGCTTTTAAAACAAACGCAACGGCATTACGCTCCGGCATTCGCGCAATATACAGCGCAACGGCTGTTAATGGATTGGCAGGATGGGTAATCAACGGCGATGCGGCTGATGATGATACGAGCTACTCACTAAGCAGATCGAATGCTTTGTATTCGCTCGCATTCGTTGGGACTTATCAGGACGGTGTTCAGGCAACATTTACGGGTAATCATTGTTTGTTGACGGGAAGCAGTGCTGCCACAATCCCGCGCATTATGGGCTCAAACGGCAATAATGCGCTATCAACGTCCGGCGATTTTACGAATGGGTTTAGCCGTGACGGAGGAGCAGAGGACACAAGCCCGCTACCGATGCCGTTAGATTATTACTCCGCTGTTTCTGACACGGGGGCGGCTCAAACAGATACGTATAATATATACGGCTCTCAAGGTTTCGCAGATGGTAGGGCGTGGGTTGGTACGCATGGCTTCATGATTATGTTTAACCGCGCACTAACAACTGGTGAAGAATTGGCAATCAGAACAGCGGTGAAAAATATTTATGGCTTATAAAGACAAAGCAAAGTACGACTTTCAAAAAAAAGCAAAGCAGGCGAAGGATACCAAAAACAGGTCAACGTCACTAGACCTACGCCCAAAAGATAGATATAGTCAAACAAGGCTGAAAACACTCCAACCGAAACCTTAATCATGAAAACAACAGAGTTTGAAATAAAACACATAGGGCGATACGAAGCCCTTAAAGGCTTGGCAGATAACTTTAATAAAAAAGTAAATGCCGTTCTTGACCGCACTATAACTTTCCGCACAGACTATCTGGATAAAGACAACGCCCTGCAAAACGCAGGGTTTTCTTTACGCTATCGCCCCGCGACAAACGACTACGATGAATCCTTTGAATTAAAGGCAATAGGAGGGGAGGTTGATGGAATATCAGCCAGACTGGAAATAGAAGGCCGTGGAGGGGTTACAAAACAAGAGACGTATGAAAGATTATTAAATCATCCAGCATGGCCTGATGGCGTTCCTAAGCTGAAACTAGAGGATACTGAAATATTATTCAGCACCGTTGTGACACGCAGGGAAATACAGGCCGATCTGGAGTTATCGACAGGCAGGGCGTTAATCGAGTTTTGTTTCGATGATATTGCATATCACAACAAACACGGTGATCCATGCGGTTATGAGAACGAAACGGAACTGGAAATTAAAAAAATGTATCGCCTTGGAGTACAGGAACCGGCAACGGCGCAAGACATGAAAGAGGTTCTGGATTGGTATCAAGGTTTTGAAGCATTGAGGGAAGCCGATCTTGTCATGCACACGGTATCAAAAGCGGATAGGGCAAGGCGGTATGTCAAATAAAAAAAGATGGAAAAATTACACAATTATATACTTGACTGCAAAAAACTAACTTGTCATTCAAATGGGGCGAAAACTGTAAAAGTTTCGACCCATAAGCGTAGTAAACCACGTAAAAATTGTAAGAAGTAGTGTCAGAGCTACGACTACATAACCATAAGGTGTGCAGCCGCTTTAATTATTATTAAATCATAGAGTAAAGAATCCGTCAATCTTTATTGTCATCTTCCTCTTTTTTCTTAGGTTTCGGCGGTGTATTAAGCATACGCTTTAATACTTCGTCGCGTTTTTTATCGTCTTTTTTTGGTGAGGCGGGGGTGTCGTAGCAATCAACAAATACCAGAGCAATCCAGGTTTAAATTAAAGCTCCCCGCCTCATAAGATTTAAAATATAG
>Ga0209986_10002385_pt1 | contig 17202 bp, 14 predicted proteins | sample BlataG_FD_183168 | JGI IMG/M metagenome (GOLD analysis project Ga0209986, IMG submission 183168) | Deep subsurface microbial communities from Black Sea to uncover new lineages of life (NeLLi) - Black_00105 metaG (SPAdes) (version 2) | ecosystem: Environmental > Aquatic > Marine > Oceanic >...
CTACGACGCAGACCGCCCCGAGTGCTCCGTCGACCACCACGTCCCCACCGACGACACAGCAGGCGGCGGAGTCACCGTCCCCCGCGCCGTCCCCCTCGTCGGAGACCGCGCCATCCCCCTCATCGGAGACCGCGCAGGCCAGCTCGTCGGCGTCCTCCTCGGCACCCTCCTCGGCACCCTCCGCGACGAGCAGCCAGGCGCCCAGCGGCGGTTCCGACTCGACCGCGCCGTCAGTCGACTCCGGTTCCGGTGGGTCGGCCTCCACCGGATCCTCGGCCGGCGGGTCGGGGGCCTCGGAGAGTCCGCTCGTGACGGTGTCGCCATCCGGCTGATGGCGATGGGTCGCCGGGCGTAAATTTCTCTCCGTGGACACCGCGACGAGCCTGATCGCCGAGAACGCCGCCTTTGCCGACCTACTGCGCGAGGCGGACCCCGACACCCCGGTCCCGACCTGCCCGGAGTGGAACCTGGGCCAACTCATGCGGCATGTCGGCCGCGGTGACCGCTGGAGCGCACAGATCGTGGCCGAGAAGTCCGGCGATTTCATCGACCCGAAGACCGTGCCGGGAGGCCGACCCCCCGCCGACCGGGACGGTCAGATCACCTGGCTCAAGCAGGGGGTCCTGGGGTTGCTCGACGCAGTCGAACAATCCGGTCCCGACACCCCGGTGTGGACCTTCCTGGGGATGCGCCCCGCCGCGTGGTGGGTTCGGCGCCGACTGCACGAGACGGTGGTGCACCGCGCCGACGCGGCGCTGGCGCTGGGCGCCGGCTTCGGAGTCGAGCCCTCGGTGGCCGCCGACGCGATCACCGAGTATCTGGAGCGGGTGATGATCCGGGCCGACGAGGAAGGCCCGGCCGGCGGCGTCCGGCCGCTGGGCGACGGTCAGTCGCTGCACCTGCATGCCACCGACGCCGGCCTCGGCGCGGCGGGGGAGTGGACCATCCTCGGCCGCCCGGACGGAATCGCCTTCGACCATGAGCACGCCCACGCCACCGTGGCACTTCGCGGTCCGGCCCGCGACCTGCTGCTGGCCATCGTCCGTCGTGGCACCGCCGCCGAACTGGGCCTGGAGATCTTCGGCGATCAGGCGGTATGGGACACCTGGTTGGCCCGCACACCGTTCTGACCCGGTAGTTTTTGAGCGTCAGCGAAACAATCAGCAAGGAGAGCGCGCTCATGAGCACCTCGGAGATCGCCACCGTCCTGGCCTGGCATGACGCGCTCAGCCAGGAGGATTTCGGCACCCTGGCCTCGCTGTCCAGTGACGATATCGAGATCGGTGATGCGCACGGCGCCGCCCAGGGCCATGCCGCGCTGCGGGAGTGGGCGCGCCGGACCGACGCGACCATCGAGGTCGGCGAGATCTACTACCGCGACGGTGTCGTGGTGGTCGAGGAGCGGATCACCCCCCGATCCGATCCCGCCGACGTCCGCACCGCCGCAGCGGCATTCCGGGTGGTGCACGATCACGTCACCGCCGTATTCCGCCACGACGACCTCGCCGCCGCACTGGCCGCCACCGACCTGACCGACGAAGACCTGCGGGCCTGAGGTTCGGCGATGCGGGGAATCATCCTGGCCGGCGGATCGGGCACCCGGCTCTACCCGATCACCCAGGGCGTCAGCAAACAGCTCCTACCGGTCTACGACAAGCCGATGATCTACTACCCGCTGTCCACGCTGATGATGGCGGGGATCCGCGACGTGCTGGTCATCGCCACCCCGCAGGACGGACCGGCGTTCCGGCGGCTACTGGGTGACGGTTCGCAGTTCGGCATCACCATCTCGCACGCGGTTCAGCCGAGTCCGGACGGCCTGGCCCAGGCGTTCCTGATCGGGGCCGACCATATCGGCGACGGACCGGTGGCGCTGATCCTGGGTGACAACATCTTCTACGGTCCCGGGGTCGGAACCGATCTGAGCCGGTTCCGCACCGTCACCGGGGGATCGATCTTCGCCTACTGGGTGGCCAACCCGTCGGCCTACGGTGTCGTCGAATTCGACTCCGAGGGAAGGGCGTTGGCGCTTGAGGAGAAGCCGGCCACGCCGAAGTCGAACTATGCGGTTCCGGGTCTGTACTTCTACGACAACGATGTCATCGACATCGCCCGGGCGCTGAAGCCCTCGGCGCGCGGGGAACTGGAGATCACCGATGTCAACCGGGTCTATCTCAATGACGATCGGCTCTCGGTGCAGGTGCTGCCGCGCGGTACCGCCTGGTTGGACACCGGCACCTTCGACTCCCTGCTGGAGGCGGGTAACTTCGTCCGGACCATCGAGGCGCGGCAGGGCCTGAAGGTCGCCTGCCCGGAGGAGATCGCCTGGCGGATGGGTTTCATCGACGATGCCGGTCTCGCCGAACGGGCCGGCGCCGTGCTCAAGTCGGGTTATGGGCAGTATCTGCTGGAGCTGCTGGACCGGCGGTAGGCGTGGCCAGGACCACCGCCACCGCGGTGGTCAGCGGCACCGACAGCGCCAGTGCGATACCGCCGACGGCGGAACGGGCGATCTCGATCGCGACGGCCTCGGTGGTGAGCACGTCGATCAGCGACCGGTTGGCCACACTGAACAACAGCAGAAGCGGCAGCGAGCTGCCCGCGTAGGCGAAGACCAGGGTGTAGACCGTGCTGGCGATGTGGTCACTGCCCACCCGCATGGCCCGCGCGAACAGCTGCCGGCGGGTGGTGTCCCCGGCGTGGGCGAGTTCGAACACCGCCGACGCCTGGGTGATGGTGACATCGTTGAGGACGCCGAGCGAGCCGACGATGAAACCGGCCAGCAATAGCCCGGTGATCGAGATGTGGCCGAGGTAGACGGCGACCTCGTTGTTCTGCTCCTGGGACAGCCCGGTGAGGTGGGTGAGTTTGATTGCCGCCCAGGACAACACGGCTGCCAGCAGCATCGATGTCAGGGTTCCCAGCAGCGCGGCGCTGGTTCGCAGGCCGATACCGTGCGCGAGGTAGATCACCGCGAACAGGATCGCCGCCGAGCCGACGAGTGCCACCGGCACCGCCGGAGCCCCGTCCCGCAGTGCCGGCAGCATGAACACGGCCAGCACCACGAAGGCGATCCCGATGCCGACCAGTGCCCGGAATCCCCGCCATCGGGCCACCGCGACGGTCACCACGGCGAATGCCGCCGCCAACAGGGCCAGCGGCCACGCTCGCTCATAATCGTAGAAGCCGTAGCTGGTGGTGCCCTGTTGGTCCACCTGGCGGAAGATTCGAATGTCCTCCCCAGTCAACAGGTTCGGCTGCCCGGGGCCCTGGGAGAACTCCAGCACCGTCGTCGCACCGGTGTTGGGCCCGGTGTCGATGGCGATCACGGCCTGTACGCAGGCACCGCTCCCAGTGATACCCGGCGCGGGCTCGGCGGTCAGCACCCGGCCCGTCGAGGGGCTGCCGCAGTCGCCGAGGCGGGTCGACACCACATGACCGCCCTCGGTGCTCACCGATCCGCCCTCGGCGTTCTGGAACGGCAACGGGATGTCGACCTTCGAACCGGAGGGCCACAGCAGCACCGCCCCGACGACCACCGCCAGTCCGATGACCGTCAGTGCGGCGACGACGATCCGGGCGGCCAGTGGGCTCAGGGGGGCCGGGCCGCCGGGCGAATGATGGTGTGAGTGGGCCACCGGCTACTGGCGGTAGCTGGACAGGAAGTTGCCAAGCCGCTCAATGGCATTGACGAGATCACGGGTCCAGGGCAGTGTCACCAGACGCAAGTGGTCCGGAGCCGGCCAGTTGAACCCGGTGCCCTGGGTCATCAGGATCTTCTCCTCGAGAAGCAGATCCAGCACCAGTTTCTCGTCGTCGACGATATCGTGCACCTCCGGGTCAAGCCGCGGGAACACATACAGTGCGCCTTCGGGTTTGACGCAGGAGACGCCGGGGATCTCGTTGAGTTTGGTCCAGGCGACATCGCGCTGCTCCAGCAGTCGGCCTCCGGGTAGGACCAGGTCGTCGATGCTCTGATGACCGCCGAGCGCAACCTGAATGGCATGCTGCGCCGGAACATTCGGGCACAAACGCATATTGGCCAGCAGGCTGATCCCCTCGAGGAAGCTCGTCGCGTGGTCGGTGGGTCCGGTGATCACCAGCCAGCCGGACCGGTAGCCGGCCACCCGGTAGGCCTTGGACAGGCCATTAAAAGTCAAGCAGAGCAGGTCAGGCGCTACGGACGCGAGCGAGACGTGCTCGGCGTCGTCGTAGAGGATCTTGTCGTAGATCTCGTCGGCGAGCAGCAGCAACTGATGTTTGCGGGCCAACTCGGCCATTTGCCGGAGCACCTCGCGGCCGTAGACCGCTCCGGTGGGGTTGTTCGGGTTGATCACCACCAGGGCCTTGGTGCGCGGGGTGATCTTCGATTCCAGGTCGACGATATCGGGCTGCCAGCCGTTGGTCTCGTCGCACAGGTAGTGCACGGGGGTGCCGCCGGCCAGTGAGGTGGATGCCGTCCACAGCGGATAGTCCGGCGCCGGGATGAGCACCTGGTCGCCGTTGTCGAGCAGCGCCTGCAGCGTCATCGTGATCAGCTCCGAGACACCGTTGCCCAGGAACACCGAGTCGACGTCGAACCGGGGAAAGCCATCGACGAGTTCGTAGCGGGTGACCACCGCCCGTCGCGCGCTGAGGATGCCCTTGGAATCGGAGTAGCCCTGCGCACAGGGCAGCGCCTGGATCATGTCCCGCATGATCACGTCGGGGGCCTCGAAGCCGAACGGCGCCGGGTTGCCGATATTGAGCTTCAGGATGCGGTGACCTTCGGCCTCCAGCCGGGCGGCATGGTCGTGCACCGGACCGCGGATCTCGTAGAGAACGTCCTGCAGTTTGGTCGACTGCGCGAACGTCCGCGGCCGCGGGTGGTGGCTGGTGCCGTGCCACGGCAGCTGGTGGGTAGTCACGCCGATGATTGTCCCTCATCGCCGGGAGGGTGCCCAAACTGTTTTTCCGTTACAGCACGGACTCGGTTTCGCTACACGTCGCTCGCGGGCCGCCGATTCGGCTTCGCCGGGCTGTTAACTGGCTTCGGCACACAGGAGGAACCCAGGATGAACCTGACAGTCAAGACGATGGTGACGGCATGTGTCGTCGCCACGGCCGCCACCCTCGGCCTCGCCGCCCCGGCCCAGGCCAATCCGTCGCTGCTCAACGGCACCTACGACATCGACGGCGGCGATCAGGACGCGTACTGGACCGCATCGTCGACCTGCGCCACCGACGGCTGCGTCGCCAGGATCGTCAGCAACGTCGGCTGGTCCGGGAACGCCGTCATGAACAACGGGCGCTGGAACCTCACGGTGACCAAGCCCGACGGCGTCGTCTGCTCTGATGGCAGTTACGCACCGGTGGTCATCGCGTACTCGGTGGACGCCGTCTCCGGCGCCGGTACCGTGACCGCAGACTCCAACGGCGACTGCCCGGGTGGCCAGATCACCGCGGCGCAGTTCCAGATCAAGAAGATCAGCGACTTCTGATCCCGCTGCCCCGGGGTTAGCCGCGCTTGCCCGGCGGGCGGGCGCCCTTGGCGATTCCCAGACCCTTGACCGGCGGGCCGGACGGCGCCTCAGGGGCCGGTTGGGCCGTCGGCGCTGTCTCGGCAGCGGGGGCCGGCTCAGCCGCGGGTGCGGCCGCTTCGGCGGGTGCGGCGGCCACAGGGGCCTTCTTGGCGCCGGGCCGTCGGGCACCGGGGGCGATCCCGAGCCCCTTGGCCGGTGCTGCCGGTGCTGCCGGCGCTGCCGGCGCCACCGGCGCTGTCGGCTCCGCCACCGGGGTTTCAGCCGCCGGTGCCGCCGCCTCGGCGGTCAGCGGTGCGGCCTTCTTCGCGCCCGGGCGTTTGGCGCCCGCGGCGATACCCAGGCCCTTGGCCGGTGCCGCCGGTGCCGCCGGTGCGGCAGCGTCCGCCGCCGGAGGTTCAGCGGCCGGTGCGGTTTTCTTCGCACCGGGACGTTTGGCGCCCGTCGCGATACCCAGGCCCTTGGCGGGGGCCGCCGGAGCGGCAGGTGCCGCAGGAGCGGCGGCGGGGGCGGCGGCCGGAGCGGCGGCGACCGGTTCGGGTGCGGGCGGCGTGATCGTCGGGGCCTGCTTGACGGTGGCGGCAGCCAGCGTGGCGGCCGTGCCCTTCTCCGGCAGGGTGAGCGTGCCGCGGTCCAGTGAGCCCAGCAGCAACTGGGCCACGTCGACTACTTCGACCGACTCGGATTTGCCGCGATCGCCGACACCGTCGCTGAGCATGACCCGGCAGAACGGGCAGCCGGTGGCGATCGTGGCCGGGTCGAGGGTCAGCGCCTCGTCGACGCGGTTGTGGTTGACCCGGGAGCCGAGGTGTTCCTCCATCCACATCCGGGCACCGCCGGCGCCGCAACAGAACCCGGTCTCGGCGTGCCGTGGCATCTCGGTCAGGGTGGCCCCCGACGCGTCGATCAACTCACGCGGCGCGTCGTAGACCTTGTTGTGCCGACCCAGATAGCAGGGGTCGTGATAGGTGATGGTGCCGGCCTGACCGCCGTTGACCGACTGCACCGGCACCAGCTTCTTGTCGCGCACCAGCCGGTTGAGCAACTGGGTGTGGTGCAGGACGGTGTAGCTGCCGCCGACCTGGGGGTACTCCCGGCCCAGGGTGTTGAAGCAGTGCGGGCAGGTGACGACGACCTTGCGGTCGACCCGCTCGACACCCTCGAAGAGGTCGTTGAGCGTCTCCACGTTCTGGGAGGCCAACTGCTGGAACAGGAACTCGTTGCCGGATCGGCGCGCCGAGTCGCCGGTGCAGGTCTCGCCGTCACCGAGCACCAGGAACTTCACCCCGGCGGCCGACAACAGTTCGGCGACGGCCTTGGTGGTCTTCTTGGCGCGGTCGTCGAGGGCGCCGGCGCAGCCGACCCAGAACAGGTACTCGAACCCGGCGAAGGAGTCCACGTCCTTGCCGTACACCGGTACGTCGAAGTCGACCTCATCGATCCAGGTGAGCCGCTCCTTGGAGTTCTGGCCCCATGGATTGCCCTTGGTCTCCAGGTTCTTGTAGAGCCCGCTCAGCTCGGAGGGGAACTCGGATTCCATCATCACCTGATAGCGCCGCATATCGACGATGTGGTCGATGTGCTCGATGTCCACCGGGCACTGCTCGACACAGGCGCCGCAGGTCGTGCAGGACCACAGCACGTCGGGGTCGATCACCCCGAGCGCGGCGGCATCGCCCACCAGTGGCCGGGTGGCCTGCAGCGGAGAGTCGGCGGGCACCCGCTCGAAGCCGGACTCGGGGACGTGGTGCGGATCGTCGGCGCCGATCTCCAACCCGCCTTCCGTGTCGACGAGGGCGTCGGTGGCCTTTTCCTTGGTCCCGAAGATGTAGGGGGCCTTGGCGAACAGATGGTCGCGCAGGTCCATGATGACGATCTTGGGGGACAACGGTTTTCCGGTGTTCCACGCCGGGCACTGGGACTGGCAGCGGCCGCACTCGGTGCAGGTGGTCAGGTCGAGGTAACCCTTCCAGGTGAAGTCCTCGATCTTGCCGCGGCCGAACACCGCATCCTCGGCCGGATCCTCGAAGTCGATGTACTGGCCCTCGGACTCCATCGGCAGCAGCGGACCCAGCGCGTTGGGCAACCGCTTGAAGGTGACGTTCAGCGGAGCCAGGCCGATGTGCAGGTGCTTGGAGTGCAGCACGATCAGCAGGAACACCAGCATGACGCCGATGTGAAGCAGCAGGGCGACTGTCTCGATGATTTCGTTGGTGTGCACACCGAGTGGCCGCAGCAGCGAGCCCATCGCGTGAGAGAAGAATGCCGCCTTGTCGTAAGGCAGGTTCCCGACCGCGACCGCCGCGCCGCGGAACAGGGCGTAGGTCCAGATGACGTTGAAGATCATGAACAGGATCAGCCAGGCGCCGCCGGTGTGTGAGCCGTAGAACCGGGATGCACGGCCGTACTCCTTGGGTTCGGAGCGCAACCGGATGATCGCGAACACGATGATGCCCAGCAGCACCGCGACGGCGAAGAAGTCCTGCAGGAAGCCCAGCACGCCCCACTTGCCGATGACCGGGATATGGAACTTGGGGTCGAACAGCACGCCGTAAGCCTCGAAATAGACCGACGCCAGAACGAAGAAGCCCCACATGGTGAAGAAGTGCGCGATACCGGGAATCGACCACCGCAACAGCCGGGTCTGGCCGAACACCTCCCGGATCTGGTTGCCGATCCGCTCGCCGAGGTGGTTCTTGCGACCGCGTTCGTCGGCGGTGGGCTGGCCTGAGCTGATGAGCTTGGTCAGGTACAGCACCCGCTTGAGTGCGAACACCCCGACGATGGCGGTCATGGCGAGGCCGATGATCAGCCGGATGAGCGTCTGTGTATCCACGACGTCCCTCTCCAGATTGGTTACCGGTCGGTAACTTACGTGGTGTTACCGGCGGGTAACTTGTGCTTGTCGACGGTTAATAGTCGCATCTCGGCCGGGTGGCGCGCGAGCGAGGTCGAATATTCGCACCAGCGGGGTCGAATATCGGCGTCCCGACGGCGCGCACCTCCGTCATCGCCGGAGGCGGAAACTCGCCGCCCTATTCCTCCGGGGCCGGTTTGGTCTCCGGTAGCGGTTCCTCGGTAATGATCGCCTCGGTCGTCGCGGCGGGTTCGATGGTCGGCTCGACGGTGGTGGTGGGGGGCGGGGCCGCCGTGGTGGTCGGTGCGGCTGTCGTGGTCGGCGCCGCCGTGGTGGTGGGCACGGTGGTCGTCGTGGTGGTTCGGGTCGTGGTCGGCGTCGTTGTCGTCGTCGTCGTGGTGGTCGGTGTCGTGGTGGTCGTGGTGGTGGTGGTGGTCGTGGTGGTGGTCGTTGTGGTGGTCGGTGTCGTCGTGGTGGCTGCCGATGTGCTCGACGGTTCCGCTGTGGTGGATGGCGTGATGGTGGAAACGGTTGGCTGACCGTTACCGCCGGTAATGGTGATCGTCTGTGGTTCAGCCGGATTCGACGGCTGCTCCCCGGGCTTGGTCACCCGGGTCGTGGTCGTGGTGGGGCTGCTTTCATTGCCGGTCAATGTGATCGCAAGTCCCCCCACCGCCACTGCTGCCACCGCTGCCGCGAGACCGAACAGCAGGGGAGGGCGGCGGTACCACGGAAGCGCGTCCACCACGGCCACCGTCTCCGCATCCTCGTGTCCGGCATCGGCCATTGGTCGGGGTCCGGTCGGCGGGGTGACCGTGTAGTCCTCACCGGTGTAGGGAATCGGTTCCCCGCCGGCGTCTTCATCCTGGGACCAGGCCAGTGCGCGGAAGGTCGCCGACGGCGAGCCATCAGAGGCCGACTCGGTGGCGGCCTGTCCCGCCGTACCGGACGCCCACGCGGTCGGCGCCAGACCGGTTGGTGCGTCGGCTCCGGTCGGCGCCAGACCGGTTGGTGCGTCGGCTCCGGTCGGCGCCAGACCGGTTGGAGCGTCGGGTACCGGGCCGCGGCCGGCGAGCAGGGCGGCCCCGATCGCCGCCGTGGCACCCGGGTCCGGCGCCGTGATCACCGGCACGCGCAGGGTGTCCGAGAGGCGCCGACTGATCGCGGGGATCGCCGCACCACCACCGACGGTCGCAACCGCGGCCAGGTTGACCGCAGGAATCCGGTTGCGCTCCAGGGCATCTCCGAGAGCATCAAGGAATCCCTCGAGCGGATCGGCGATGACGGCATCCACGTCGGCCCGGCTGAGCGGGATGTCGGCCCGGTATCCCGGGAGGTCGACGGGCAGCGTTGTGACGGTCTCGGTGGACAGCCGTTCCTTGGCGAGTCGGCATTCCTCCCGCAACCGGGTGAGCGCTCCGATCGCGGTGGTGCTGCCGGTCTCATCCGACCCGGCGGTGCGGAGTCCGGCCAGCACCCGGTCGAGCAGATCCCGGTCGATCCGGTCTCCGGAGAAGTCCGCGACGCGGACGGTCTCGCCGATCGGCGCCAGGTTCACCCCGGCGTCGGCCAGGGTGATCGAGGTGCCACTGCCGCCGAAGTCGCACAGCGCGACCACGCCGCGTCCGGGCAGGCCTGGTCCGGCCTGCAGTGCGGCCAGTGCGGCGACCGCGTCCGAGACGATGATCGGCGGCACTCCGCCGGGGGAGAGGACCGCGCTTCCGCGCAGGGCGCCACGCAGTGCACCGATGGCGGCCGGTCCCCAGTGTGCGGGTGCGGTCACCGCCACTGCTGCCGGTCCGACACCGTCGTCGACCGCGCGGCCCATTGCGTCCAGGGCCGCCGCGACCAGTGTCTCGCCCCGGTGGGCGGATCCGTCCGCGGCGACGAGGGGAACCGGATCGCCGACCCGTTCGACGAAACCGCGGAGAACGAGGCCGGGCTGGGTGAGGTTGGGGCTGGTCAGCTGAGGGTTCTGGGACGGCACGCCGACTTCGGCGGGCCGGTCCTCCCACAGGGTGAGAACCGAGCGCCGGGTGAGTGGCTGGCGGCCGGGTCGGACGGCCACCAGGTTGGTCGTCCCGATCGACAGCCCCAGCGCGTCGCTCACTATGCGTGTCCCCTTCGCTCGACGGCACCCCACCGTAGCGCTCACCAGCGTGGGTGCAGCGCAATCTGCCTGTGTGTCCGCAATCCGGCGGGCTTCCCCGCGGCGAGCAGACACAAAGTCGCACCAAACGGGGCCTCCGGGTGCGACTTTATGTCTGCTCGCGGGGAGGAAGCGGGGAGGAAGAGGGAGTTAGCGGGCCATGACCTCGGCGGCGAACAGGCTGAGCTGGTCGAGATCGGACATGTCCAGAAGCTGCAGGTAGACCCGTTGCACCCCGGCCTCGGCGAACTCCCCGAGCCGGTTGGCGATCTCCTCGGGCGTGCCGACCAGCGGGGAGTTGGCCCGAAGTTCGTCGAGATCGCGGCCCATCGCGGTGGCACGCCGGATCAACTCGGCTTCATCGCTGCCGACGCAGACCACGAAGGCCGCGGAGTAGACGATGTCGTCGGCCGGCCGTCCGGCGCGTTCCAGGGCGGCTCGGACCCGGCCGTACTGCAACGGCACGAAATCCAGGGTGGGGAACGCCAGATTGAATTCCGCGGCGAACCGGGCGGCCAGCGCCGGGGTACGTTTCGGCCCGCCGCCGCCGATGACGATCGGGGGGTGCGGGCGCTGCACAGGTTTCGGCAGCGCGGGGGAGTCGGTGACGGTGTAATGGGTGCCGGCATAGTCGAAGGTCTCCCCGGCCGGGGTGCCCCACAGCCCGGTGATGACGTCGAGCTGCTCACCGAGTCGTTCGAACCGCTCGCCGAGGCCGGGGAAGGGAATGGCGTACGCCCGGTGTTCGGCCTCGAACCAGCCTGCGCCGATCCCGAATTCGATCCGGCCGCCGCTCATCGCGTCCACCTGTGCCACCGCGATCGCCAGCGGGCCGGGGTGCCGGAACGTCGCCGAGGTCACCAGCGTGCCGAGCCGGATCGTCGAGGTCTCGCGGGCGATCCCGGCCAGCGTCACCCAGGAGTCGGTGGGTCCGGGCAGGCCATCGGCGTTCATCGCCAGGTAGTGGTCGGAACGGAAGAAGGCCGAGTACCCGAGGGATTCGGCCGCGCGGGCGACGGCCAGTTGATCGTCGTAGGTGGCCCCCTGCTGGGGTTCGACGAAGACGCGGAAGTCCATCGGGTCAGGTTAGAAGAACTCGACGCCCTCGGTGCTGACGAACATGCCGCGGCCGGTGCCGGCGTTGGTGAACCGGGTGCCGCTGCTGTCGGCCTCGATGATCCAGCCGACCGCACTGTAGGTGGCGTAGTCGATCGTCGTGGTGGGCATGGCGCCCAGGTTGCCCACCACCCAGCGACTGCTTCCGCCGGACGACACCTCAACCCCGGTGGCCCGTTCGCCGTCGATGACGGGGGAGTTGCTGAACTCCGATTCGCAGCCCACCGTGCCGGCCGATATCTGGCAGCGGGTCTTTCCGGACCGGGTCTCGATGTAGACGTAACCGTTGGCGTTGGGTGCCAGTACCTCGGCCCCCGCCGGCGGCTGGGTCTTCGTGGACGGCGCCGTGGGTGCGGGTACCGAGGTGGTCGGCCGGGTGGTGGGGAAATCCGGTTCGCTGCCGATACCGCATCCCGGGCAGGTCGCAGCGCCGTCGACGGTGGTCGTGCACCCGGCGGCAAGAGCCGCGGTGACCAGCCAGGCAGCCGCCAGACCGGCTCGCACGCCGTTGGAGATCCGCACCCGCCCAGAGTACGCAGTCAGTGACGGGAGTTACGGCAGTGACTCGCGGGGTGTTAGCGCACCGTCACGTTGGCGGTGAAGACCCAGACGTCCTTCTCCCCGCCGGGCCACGGCCGCCCGTAGGTGGCCGACACCGTGGAGTTTCCGGGAGCCATCGCCTGCAACATCCAGACATCCTTACCGGGCGCCCCCGGGCGGTCGGCCGCCGGCGCGATGGCCTCGTGGCCGGTCTGTTCGACCACCTTGGGGTCGGAGATCAGCATCTTCTCGGCCCACTCGAAGCCGGTGGAGGCATTGGAGCCCAGGCTGACCTGGAGGAAGTCGCCGACCGCCAGATCGACGCTGCGACTGACCTGCTTCTGGTTCATCAGGTCGTCGTAGGAGATCTCGATCGTCTGTGTCTTGGATCCCGACTCGGGTGCCGATACCGAGGGTTCGGACTTGTCGGTGCACCCCACCAGTGCCGCCGTGCTGATCGCCGCGACTGCCAGCACACCTACGTGACGTTTCATGATCGGTTCCTTTCGACGAACTGCCGGGTTCTTCTGAGATAGGACACCGCCCGACGGGCCGGCACCGGACGAGGCCAGTCGTCGGCCCGAAAATAGGCATCCGATCCGCCGTCAACGAAAACTACACTGCCGCAGAGGAAATCCGCCGAATCGGACAGCATGAACACCACCCAGTCGGCGAGTTGTCCAGGATCGCCGAAGCCTCCGATGGGCACCGGGAACTGCCGGACGTGCTTGGCCTCGGCGGGTGTGGCCAGTTGCTGCTCCAACATCGGAGTCATGATGGCCCCCGGCGCCAGCGCATTGAGCCGGATCCCGGCCCCGGCCCATTCCGGGGTCACCGCATGGCGGCGCACCCAGCGGCTGACCGCGATCTTCGACGCCGCGTACGCCATCGGCGGCGAGAGGGGGCCGAAGAACCGGTAGGCGCGCAGGGCACGTTCGGCGTCGCCGGCCAGCAACGCGCGGATGGCGCGGCGGGGAACTGCGGGCACGGTGGTGGTCGAATTGCTGGCAAAAGCCACCACTTTGGCGCGTTCGGCGGCGGCCAGGGCGGGTCGCCAGGCGGCAAGCAGGTCCACCACCCCGAAATAGTTCACCTCGGTGATCAACCGCTCGGCACCCTTGGTGGGGCCGAGTCCGGCGGCGAGCACCGCACCGTCGAGCACACCCGAGCAGGCCGCCAGCACGTCGGCGGCCGCGCCGCGCCGGCCGCCCGGGGTGGACAGGTCGGCCACGATCTCGGCGTCGTTGATATCGACCCCGATGACGGTGTGACCGGCTGAGCGCAACTTCGCCACGACGGCACCGCCCATGCCGGAGGCCGAACCGGTGACCGCATAGGTGCCCACGGTGAGAAGTATGACGAATGGCCGCGGGCTCGGGTGAAAGCACCGGGTTTTGTCGCCCGTGGCACTTAATCTGCCCGCCTATGCGCTTCGACATCGAGAACTTCCGACTGGACGGCAAAGTGGCCGTGGTCACCGGTGCGGGGGCCGGTATCGGCCGGGCGATCGCCGAACTGTTCGCCTCCGCCGGTGCATCGGTGATGGTCAGTGACCTCGATGCCGGCGCGGCCGTGGCGGTGTCGGAGGCGATCGGGGCCGCAGGTGGCAACGCCGCCGCGACCGGCTGCAATGTGACCGAGGAGGCCGACCTGGTCATGCTCGTGAACCGCGCGGCGGAGGAATTCGGCGGGGTGGACGTTCTGGTCAACAACGCCGGCGGTGGCGGACCCAAACCCTTCGACATGCCGATGTCGGATTTCGAGTGGGCCTACCGGCTCAACGTCTTCGCCGCCTTCCGGCTGACCCAACTCTGCGCGGCGCAGATGGCTCGGCGCGGCGGTGGCGCCGTGCTCAACATCAGTTCGATGGCCGGGGAGAACGCCAATTCCCGGATGGCCTCCTATGCGTCGTCGAAGGCGGCGGTGAACCACCTGACCCGCAATATCGCCTTCGATCTGGGCCCGATGGGCATCCGGGTCAACGCGATCGCCCCCGGCGCGATCAAGACCCACGCCCTGTCCACGGTGCTGACCCCGGAGATCGAACGGCACATGCTCGCCAAGACCCCGCTGGCCCGGTTGGGGGAACCCGGCGATATCGCCCATGCCGCACTGTTCCTGTGCGCGCCGGCGTCGGCGTGGGTCAGCGGTCAGGTGCTGACCGTCAGCGGCGGCGGCATCCAGGAACTCGACTAGAGGGGAACACCATGGCATTCGACGCCTTCGCCGACTTCCGGATGGCGGGCCATGTCGCGATCGTCACCGGTGGCGCGCAGAACATCGGGGAAGCCATCGCCCGTACCTTCGCCGGTGCCGGCGCCGATGTGGTCATCGCTGACCGCAACGCGGACCTGGCGGCCGAGACCGCGGCCAGGCTGACCGCGGAGACCGGACAGCAGGTGCTGGGGCTGGGCTGTGACGTCACGTGCGAGGACGACATCAGTGCCGTCGTCGACGAGACCGTCGCCGCGTTCGGCGGCATTTCGACCCTGGTGAACAACGTCGGCTGGGGACGGCCGTATGAGGATCCGCTGGCGATTCCCGTCGAGGAGATGGTCGAGAGCTATCGGCTCAATTGCCTGTCTGCCATGCGGATGACGGCGGCCTGCCGGCCGTATCTGCTCGCCGCCGACAACGCCACGGTGACCAACTCCGGTTCGATGGTGGGGCTGACACCGGCTTTCGAGTTCCTGGCCTACTCCTCGGCCAAAGCGGCGCTGAATCATCTGATGCTGGGCTTGGCGCACTATTTCGCCAAGCAGGTCAGGGTTAATTCCATCGTCATCGGCACGGTGCTGACGCCGGGCTATGCCGACGTCGGCCTGGACGCCGCCGTGCAGGAACGGCTCGCCCACCCCAACAATCTGACCGGCCGCTCCGGCACCCCGCAGGATGTCGCCAACGCGTTCCTGTGGTTGGCCTCGCCGGCCGGCAGTTGGGTCAGCGGCCAGACGATTCAGGTCGCCGGCGGCGGCCGGCGGGTGAAGATCCTGCCCGGAGGCTGAGCCGCAGCGGTTAGAGAACCGTTCCGGCGCCGGTGACGACGCCCGCATCCCAGAACTCGTTGAGCGGGGCGGCGAACTTGTCATTGTTGGTCAGCGTCGGCAGGCCCAGGGAGTCCTCGATGAACCGCAGCAGGCTGAAGTGGTTGAGGTGTTTGGTGGCATTGAAGGCACCACTGCGCATTCCGGCAGCCACCGCACCCGGCGACGGGACGACGACGAACACGACCCGGTTACCTTCATTGCCGAAGCCCAGTGAGGTGTTGTTGTTGTCCTCGTCGAAGGTGACGACCAGCGCCGACTTACGGGTCGGGTCCTTCCACACCTCCGAGTTCAGCACCACCGGAACGGTCTCCGAGAGGAACTGGTCAAGGGCCGGGATGTTGTACGGGTTGCCGGGCTCGAGTTGGCTCAGAGCGAATCTCAGTACGCCCCAGGGGAAGTCGATCGGGCCTTCGCCGTTGAAGTCCTCGTTGGCGGCGAACCAGGCGTAGTTGGGTGCGGTCTCCACCGATTTCAGGTCCTCGGCCATCTGCTCCAGTGGGACGATATTCGCCAGAGCCTGAGGGTCGTTGGCGATCGACTTGAACGCGGGGAAGGGCAGTTGGTCGGGCGAGTAGTCACCACTGGCTACCAGCGGATTGGCTCCGGGTTGCAGGCTCTGCGCGTAGCCCTTCCAGGTCTTGCCGGCATCCTCGATATTGGAGACCAGTGTGGTCTCGGCGTCGATGCACGGAGTGGCGCAGTTGTAGGTCAGACCGAAGTCGGTGCCACCCACGACCGGGTAGTAGTTCGGCAGGCTCGGATGGGTCAGACCGTGGTACTGGGTGGCACTTCCGTAGGCGTTGATGAGGCTGTTGAGGAAGGGCGCCTTCGTGCTGCCGACGATGTCGTTGTAGCCCTTGTTCTCCATGTACACCATGAACACGTGGTCGAGTTCCCCGACCGCCGAGACCGGCGGGGTCGGGTCCGGCGGTGCGGGTAGATCGGCGCCGATGGTGAAGGAGATGTTGTCGGCGTAGGCGTTGTTGTAGTCGAAATCCACCCCGCCGAGCAGCCAGGGGATCCCCAAGGTCACGAAGTTGCGGTCTTCGAGTGTGACCACCACTTGCGCGTAGCGGGTTCCGGTCGGGAGTGTGCCCGCGGTGGAGCGCTGCTTGAACCCGGTCTGGAACCAGCGTTCGAGCGGGCCGACGCGGTTGAGTTTGGCATCGCCGAGGTAGGTCTGGTTCTCGTCCAGGAAACTGACCTTGACCGAGGACCCGGAACGATCGAACAGGAAGCCGCCCAGCCAGGCGCTGAGGTTGTAGGTCGTGGCGCCCTGGTCGATCTCGGTGGCGGCACCGCGGAGGTCGACAGTCTGGGTCAGCGTGCCGGTCGCGATATCGCCACCGCCGAAGAACTGGTTCCCGCCGTCAGCGGGTCCACTCTTCGCCTTGGGGAAGCTCAGGAAGGACGGCAGGTCGGGCATCTTGAAGCTGGTGCCGATCGGCCAGAGGTTGCGGGGGGTGCCGTACTCGATCACCGTCGGGGTCCCGGTCAGCGTCCAGCCCGGGATCGTGACGGCGCTGAACCCGGACAGCGAGGGATCACCGAGTTCCGCACCGGGGTTGACCAACAGGTTGGGGCTCGTCGCCAGGCTCGTCGCCAGGCCCGTCGCCAGGCCCGTCGCCAGGCCGGTCGCCAGGCTCATCGTGGTCAGCGCGGCAGCGTTGTTGCGCACCGCGGCGCCACGGGCTTCCCGTCGGGTCCAGGCCGCCGCGGTCCACAGCAGCGGGGCCGCGGCCGGGGAGTCGCCTGATCCGCTGCCCAGCAGCGGACTTGTGGTGGCGGTCATCAATTGGCTGGTCGAGGTGGCGGCCTGAGCCACCGGAACCGCGGCTGCAGGAACCCGGGCGGGCTGGACGCCTTGGGTGACGGCAGCGGGCGGCTGCGGCGGTGCGACGTTCTGGGCCGCACTCGGCGCCCCGACAGCCGGCACGGCCGGGGCGACCGCCGCGACGGCCGCAACGGGCGCCG
>Ga0209986_10002387_pt1 | contig 17201 bp, 14 predicted proteins | sample BlataG_FD_183168 | JGI IMG/M metagenome (GOLD analysis project Ga0209986, IMG submission 183168) | Deep subsurface microbial communities from Black Sea to uncover new lineages of life (NeLLi) - Black_00105 metaG (SPAdes) (version 2) | ecosystem: Environmental > Aquatic > Marine > Oceanic >...
AGATAGTCAAGACCTTCATAATTTCATTCATCCTGTTGCTTATGCTTGAAAGGTACGTATCGTGCATACCGGAAAGCATATCACGAAATGTCTCGATCGTATCGATGATCTGTATAGTATGGTCATATATATCCCTTAGATAGATGCTCGTGGATTCATGCACAAGTGGTGATTCAGCCTTTCCGAAATTATTTATTACCTCTCGTAAAGGCCAAACTGATTTGCGCAAATAGATCATTTCTCTTTTTAACTCATGAATTGCCTTAAGAGATCCCGGCTTTGGTTCTGTCACGACCATTTCTTCCAAATTTTCAATTCTATCGCCGAATTTTTCTAAAATAGAAAAATAGCTATCAATAATCGCATCGAGCAAGGAATACAAGAGATAATCGGCTTCAGCTTTTCGAATGCGACCTTTAGCCTTTCTTATTCTTTCGCGTAGCGGGTCAAAAACGTCGCCCGGTTTTTCTTGAAAAGAAATGACAAAATTCGTACCCAGAATAAGACTCACCTGTTCTGCTTTTGTTTCGTTCTCTTTTTCATTATAATAGATCATTTTCAACACTATAAACATGTATTTTTCAAAATCTTCCATTTTTGGTCGCTGACCAGTATTAAGAATATCTTCTAAAATCAAAGGGTGTAAACCAAAGTGCTTTCCGATTTTTTCTATTAGATCAATGTCGTGTAAACCATCAATGTTTATCCAGGTTACGGACGGCTTATTCTTAAAAGGAAAACACTCTTCGATTTTTTTAACTTCCTTTTCCTGGAATTCTGTTTCATTGTAATCGATGAATGAAATCCGTACCCGGTCGGTTTTTTGCTCGCCAACATAGACAAGGGTCCCTGGTGCGAGTCCCTTCTTCTTTGACCTTTTCTTTATAAAGCCGCGCATGTCTTTAACCTCCTTTTACTATCGCGTTCTAGGCTGGGTGGTTTAACTATAAGCTTCATACGATATATTGATTTCTGTACAACCACCACAAAAAACATGTTGCCCCGGCGAATCTGACCACATATATCCCTTAGATCTATGAGAATAGATCCAAGTAGTCTTCTCAATCCGGTCATGAATAGAACCGCTGTAAAAATAAAAAGAACAGTAGAATAGTCCCCATCATTGAGGACCAATTCTAATGATATGCCTGCTGCCGGAGCATGCTCAGTATTCGTCACAGCCATTAAAAAGATAGCGATGCCCACAGCCAATGCTCCAAAAACAGTGTACGAGGTTATCCGGGTGATAAAAAAAGGCAGCATGAATCTTAAGGTTGATAATAAACTGCAACCGCAGCCGACGATTATGCCGATGAGATAACCGCCTATCAAAGGTCTTGGACCAGATGAGTAAGCTCTCGGCATTGTAAAGACAATGAATGCAGTTGCTCCCAAGGCAGCAATGATTGCCGTATGGGTCAGTACATCAAGGAAAATGAGTATCAGCAAAATCGCCGCAGTTGCGATACCGCACTGGAATATGTACCGAGCTATATTCCTTTTAGCATTTTTATCTATGCTTTTCATTCTGCAAAGCCTTTGGTATTGAAGCGACAGATATATCTTGCACTTTCGATTTCATGCATAATTATATCAAAGTTATGAGACTTAGTTATTTATAAATATAACCTATCTGGACGTCGTTGTCAAGATTGACAAGGATATGATTTGTATTATACTAATCTATGAGGAAAATCGTCATTTTCTCAGTTTTAGCTATCACACTACTTTTCTTAGTGTTTTTTCTTGCCGGAACACAACTCGTATTAAACTTCGTAAAGCAAAAAGTCGAATCTTCAGTTCAAACACAGCTCAACGTTCCTGTTAATATCGGTTCAATTAAAGGTAATTTGTTCTATTTGCTAGAAGTGACGGACGTCAAAATAGGCAAAGCTGTAGAGCTGAACAGTTTGCGTACTTCATACAATCTATTGAAAATTATGTCAAAGGAAATAGCCGTTGACCATCTCGATATCGACGGATTCATTGTCAATGTAAACCGGGCAGAGTCGTTAATACAGAATATTGCCGTTCGTAATGGCGACAATAAAAAGCAGGACGGGCAAGGATTCAAATTGCTTATCAAAGATTTCTCCCTGGTAAACAGCAAAATACTTGGTCATGTGAGCGATCGAGAGATAGACGTTTTTCTCGAGATGGAGGGCATGATGCAGCCTCAAATATTAGTCATAGATGCATTGACGATGACTACGGACAATTCTTTTATATCGTGCAGCGGGCGAGTACCTTTTAATGATGATGAGATATTAGATATAACATATCGTTTGAACCTTTTGCTCGATGAATTCAATTTTAACGGGGTCAGGGGTACCGTCGCAAGCGGTGGTAAAGTGACCGGGCAAATAGCTGCCCCGCGGTTTTTTAACGAGACCGAGTTGAATGTCATGTATGATGACAATAACCTATCCGGCAAGATCGCTATTGTCTGGCAGACACCGGATTTGGATAACCTCGCGCTTAGCGCCAGGCTTGATGTCAGGACACCCCCGCTGCAGAAGGATAAAAAGCAGCAAGATGAATGGCATTTGACGCTCGATGCACAAGGTCGTGAGCTGCAGGGTGAGATATCTTCGATCTACGGCAGATTAGGGCTTACTGGTATTTTGACCGGAGATATGGAAAATCCTGAATTCGATGCCGATTTCAATGGCAGGTTCCGGTTCATGCATTTTAGGCCCCATATACAAGGTAATATCACGTATCGAAACGACACCCTTCTTTTAAAAAAGTGTCAGCTCACAAGCCGAGAGCTGTACGCTACCTGTGACGCGGCGGTCATAACAGTCAAACCGCAAAAAATTACTGCAGATATTTCTGTCTCATGTGATGACATAGGTTTGGTCAATGCATTCCTTGCATCACCGCAGCCGGTGAGCGGAAAGCTCAATATTGCAGCAATAGCAAAGGGTACGCTGCAGAAACCATTTGTGACGGGTACGGTAGAATTGGAAGGGGTGGAGGCTTTCACTGAAAAAATAACCGATGCCCTTTTCAGAATCGCGTTCAAAGATACCGCAGTATATCTTAACTCAGGAGTCGTTAGAAGTCCGCGCGGCGTGATTGAACTCGAGGGTATGTTTAAAATTACTGACAGCACCTTTAAATTACATGTTAAGAGCGATGAGATTACGCTCAGATCACCCGAAATTTTTGACCGGGATACAATCCCGCTTAGTGGAGATATTGGTTTTGATATAAATCTTCAGGGAAATGCGTTAAACCCTTCTGGGAATGGCACGTTGCTTTTAAGGAATATCGTTTTTGATACACTGGAATTCGGTGATTATGACCTGGAAGCTGCGATCAAAGACAGTACGATCGATATTTATCTAAAGGACAGCAATAGGACTTTGGAGGTTGCTGCAGAGGTAAAAATACATGAACCTTTCTCGTTCGATGGCCAATTGAACCTGAAACACTTCGACCTTAGAGAATATACAAAAGCAAGTGAGGCATATATAACAGCCGGGATCAATGCCCAGGGTAAAGCTGCTGCGCTGGCGGACGTTACTGCCTCGGTACGGATAGATACGATCTTTGCTGCTTTGCCGCAGAGTATCATGCATAACGTGGGTGATGTGAATATCGCTGTTGAGCAAGGGATCATCGATATAGAATCATGCATTCTTAGAATACACGACAAGAATATATCCATTACGGGTCAAATACCTGTAGATATTGAAAACGGTTATGTAAACATTATCGTTGAAACATCTAAAATTGAAATAGCTGATCTTGCTGCGATCATACCAGATGCGCCTGATATCAAAGGTCTGCTTGCCGTTGATGTTGGTATCAAAGGCTCGCTCAGGGCTCCGCAGCTCAATGGTCAGCTGGTTCTTGAAAATATATCCTATTCAGCACCAGCTGTCACTGTTGATTCAGTTTACGGCTATTTTGCATTTCATAATAATCATCTCGATATTAAGCAAATAAAAGGCAGAATAAACAGGGGGTTTTTTAATATAGACGGTTATGCAAAGATCTCGAAAGAGGGTGTTGATGATGCTTCTATCGTCCTTACTGCTGAGAAGATCGACGTAAGCAATAAAGATTATGGCTCGGCGATTATCAACAGCATACTACGTATGTCAGCAAGAAAAGATTCTGTTAAAATTACTGGTGAGATTACCCTGGATAGAGCTGTGTACGACGTACCATTCAACCATCAAATGATCATTAAAATGCTAACCCAGGTTAATCAACCTCCTCCCGAACAGGCGGATTTCTTAAAAAACGTCTTTTGCGATGTCGGGGTATCAGCTCCGAAAGGTGTTTTTATCATGAACAATATCGCCGATATTGCCGCTGACTTAGATCTTCAGATTAAAGGCTATCTCTCAAAAGTAAACGTCTACGGTACAATCGCAACCTCAAGGAAAGGTACAGTTAAATATCTCGGAAAAAAATTCGATATAACAGATGCACAAATCCAATTTGATAACCCTTATGAAATAAATCCGGTAATTGACCTCAGTGCGGTCAATTATGTCTCGTCGATTGACGGTGAGTATGAAATATCCCTTCATGTTAGCGGCACGGTTAAGGAATGGCGTCTTGAATTAACATCATCGCCGCCTTTACCAGAGCAGGACATAGTCAGTCTGCTCGTTATCGGGAGAAGAAGACCCGGTATGCAGGTAACGAAAGGCGGTAAAGGACTCAGTCTCGAGGGAGCGGCTAAAGACTATGCGGTAGGTGTTGCGCGCGGGACTATCGAGAAAACAGCCGAACAGAAACTGGGTATTGAAAAATTCACTATTACCGGCGATCTTCTCAAACCGAGGGAATTGGATATCGGTATTGAAAAAAGGTTCGCTAAAAAATTCACACTCATCTATGGCACCGGGCTTGAATCCTGGGAACTGCGCAGGATCGGTATGAACTACGATCTAACTGACAATTTATCAATATTCACATTGCATGATCAAGAAAATATGAATTCAAGTGTTGATTTAGATATTCACATTAAACTCAAATGATCGCTTTATTTCTCCTGCTCATCGCCGTTTCTGAATTCAAGGTGGCAAAGGTAACCATTGACGGTAATCATCATTTCGCGGAAAAGACCATAAAAAGTATCATGCTGACAAAAACTTCTGGGTTTTTTCGAAAGGGCACTTTTAATCATGAAATTTTTAAAGGAGATATAATTGCGATAAAAAATTTGTATAAGTACAGCGGTTTTATTGAGGCCGTAGTCGATCATCAGCTGATATATGACAGTAGCCTTTACAAAGTGGAAATTGAAATAGCCATTGAAGAGGGACAGCAAACCTTTGTTCAGAATATTGCCTTCAGCGGGAATATACTGTTTGGGGATGATTGTTTAAGAGAAAAAATTACTTCGTCTTTACAAGAACCGTTTGACAGGCGAAAAATTGATTTGGATGCCTATCTGGTCACGACAGCTTACGATGATTCAGGCTATGCAGATGTGCGAGTGCGGGTAGATTATAATATTATCGACAACAAAGCGAGTATTGATTATCTGATCGTGGAAAACGAGCGGCAGTATGTTGATAGTATTGAATTTTATGGGTTGCAGCGCACCCGTGAAAATGTTCTGCATCGAGAGATGCTTCTGAAAAACGATGGAGTATTCCGCTATGCTCTTGTATTGAAAAGCCAGCGGAATTTATATAATTTAGGTATTTTTAAATCGTTAAGAACGGAGATTAAGAACTCCGATACAGATAATAAAAAAATCGTACAGTTCAATCTCAGCGAGAGAGATGCGATAAATTTATTCTTCCGAGTTGGCTATGGAACGCGTGATTATCTGCGGTTTGGAGCGGGGATAAAGCACATAAACCTGTTCGGTCGAGCATGGCAAGGGAAGATCGAGGGTAAATGGAGTTTTGCAGAATATTATATTAATTCGCAGCTAGCTCTTCCGAAATTTGTTTTATTTCCCATTAAATACAGCATCGGAGCTTTCTACCAGTATAAAAAAGAGATAAGTTTTGCGACAAGAGGTGTTGGCGGGTATGTAGCAAGCCATCTGGATGTGTTTGAGGGTATTTTTTCGACAAAATACGAACTCGAAAGTATCCGTACATACTTTTCTGATACTGACAGCGCACAGAATGACTGGCTACAGGGACTGACATTCAACTGGCTCAGAGATCAGAGGAACGATCCTTTATATACCACAAAAGGTAATTATACTAATATTAGTCTTGAGACGAGCGGCATCATATTTCCTTCTGATGTTGATTATATCAGGCCAACATTTGATTATCGGTTGTTTAAGTCGATGATGGAATTTGTCGGAGCAGTATCACTTAAGGTCGGAGTTGTCCAAGAAATTGCGCCAACGCTTGAAGTGCCAGTTTACAAGCGGTTCTATTGTGGAGGCACATCATCAGTTCGAGGATATTCGGAATGGTCAATAGGTCCAGTCGATGATAATGATAATCCGGCAGGCGGAAGGATTCTTGCGGAAATATCCGGCGAAATGAGATTTCCTCTATATAAAATTATCGGTGGTGTTGTTTTTGTTGATGCAGGTAATGTGTGGCAAGAATACGATGATATTAATGGAAAACTAAGATGGGGTACCGGTGCAGGATTGCGGTTCAAAACACCGCTTGGCAGTGTGCGACTCGATTATGGCCTCAAGCTTGGTCGGCAAACAGGCGAATCACCTGGAGCATTACATTTTGCCATTGGAGAAGCGTTTTAGTTAGTCAATGTGACTACGGAGAAAGTACGTGATTCAAAGAAGGAACATGTTTACCCATATTTTATATTATTTTTTCCAGGGTACGAAATGGGGTCAAATCTCGACCCCGATGAAGTAATTGCAGATTTCATCCCATTACCTACGTAACGGGACAGGCGAGGGCAGGCATTTGAAAAATGCTACAAAAGAAGCAAATGGTATCATCTTGTTAAGACTTGGAGAAACGGTTGCTTCGTCTATGAAAAAGTTGCAATCAAGAAATAATTATGGCGGAAAAATGAAACTAACAAAAAGAAAAAATAGCCATTATCTTCTTGTTAAATTAAATGCAACGAACGGGGTTCGTATGATTACAGAGATGAAATGACAGATTACATCGATATTTTTAAAATAATGATTGTATACAAATAAAATAGCGAGTATATAAACTAAAACGATATGCGTGATGGTTTGCATATATATATTGACATTGTAAAGAAGACCGGGGACGGTGCATGACAATATGACTTTATTACCTTTGATTATTCTGTTTTGTAAACAAATGGCGTTACCTATAACAAAATTGCCTCTCGATACACTCGAGACCTACGGCAGCCAATAGATACTAGGAGCAAAAATGAAACTAACAAAAAGAAAAGGCAGCCATTATCTTCTTGTTAAATTAAATGCAACGAGTAAACTCGTATGATTATCCCGCCATGCAAAGGCGAGGATCCACGCTATGCGGGACACCGATGAAAATAGCAGATTACAGTGGTATATACGACAGCAAGATAAGGGGAAGAATGAAAAAACGCTTGACATTGGAGCGTCGAGTCCTATGTACAGAAGAATTGATAATGCATTATCTTTGTATCGTACTTCTTTTGTTTACAGTTGGCATGAAATAAAAAAGTATCATGTTATTTATGTTTTCTGGTTTTTTTGGTGAGTCCCTCAAGTACTAGAAGCGTAGCTAGTTTATCTAATGGTCTATTGTTACTACCACAGTGAGGTGATTGAATACAGGCTGGGCAGCCATTTTCACATTTACAATCCTTCACCAAGTCGTATGCCATTTTAGCAATATCTAGTAGTACATCGTAGGCTTTTTCCGATAATCCAATTCCACCTTCAAATCCATCATAAGCGAAAATTGTGGGTTTTTGAGTGCCCTGATGTATTGAAGTTGCTAATCCACCCATATCTCTTTGATCACACATAACATATAACGGCATCAGATTTATTAAAACATGTTCTGCTCCATGGAGACCACCCATGAAGTTTAATTTATTTTTCTTAATTTTGCTCTCTAATTCTTTTGGAACCGTAAACCATAATGCAGTAGTTTCAAAATGCAATGGTGGTAAATCAATAGGTTGAACTCCTATTTGTTTATCATATTTCATAATTTTGTAAGAATCGTAAATTTCAGTCACATTTATGTGACCATAATATAACGTGAACTTGGAAATTTTTTTACTCTCAAAGGTTTCTTCAATCTTAATATCTGCATGACGCAAAGCTTGTGTATGATAATCTACACGTTTTAATCTAGCATGTATTATCATATTATCGAGCTCCATCTTCTCAACCACATAAGTCTCACCCTGATGAAACAATACTGCACCTCTATGAGCTTCTCTATAGGCGTGCGCTCTATCCATTGTTTCTAACAGTTCATCTCCGCAAACCACTTTGAAAATCTCGGATGAAATGTTGTTTATTTGAACAACCTCAGTGGCCCTTGATTCACCTGAATACACCCATCCTTCACGGGTTTTCTGAACAAGTTGCTGTTCCTCCAGCTCAACTAAAATTTGTTTAAGGTCCTCATTAAAATACCCCACATCACTTTTATGATCAATAGGCATCTCAGCTGCCGCACATAAGACATGTCCAGATGCAATATAGGGGTTTGTAAGATCAATTATGGCATTTTCAGTCGGTCCGCCAAAAAAACTTTCTGGATGTCGCATAAAATACTGATCCAAAGCATTTTCAAACGCAACCAGTACCACTAAGGATTCACCAACACCGCGACCAGCCCTTCCTGCTTGCTGCCATGTTGAGATCATTGAACCTGGATATCCTGAGATGATAACTGCATCTAAACTGCCTATATCGATTCCTAACTCCAACGCATTTGTGGCAGTTAATCCTTTTAGTACGCGATCCTTCAATGCATTCTCAATTTCTCTTCTTTCCCGTGGTAAATATCCAGCCCGGTATGAAGTAATTTTGTCAACTAATGTGGATTCTGATTTTTTAAGGTCCTTTCTCACCCACGAAGCGATAAGCTCAGCCATACGGCGTGAAATTGCGAAACATAGAGTTTGAAGATCATTTTTTACAAAGACACCAAGAAGTTTTCTAGTCTCCTGGTGTGTTGATAATTCTCCTGCACCTTCAAAAAAGGGATTATATAGGATAAAATACTTTTTGCCTTTTGGAGATCCATCTTCACCTACATGTACGAATTTTAGTCCAACTAATTTCTCTGAAAATTCTAAAGGATTAGCAAGTGTAGCCGATGAGAGTATGTAACCCGGTTTAGATCCATAGAAATTACATATTCTTCTAAATCTTCTTAGCAAAGAAGCCACATTAGATCCAAACACTCCCCTATATTGATGAGCTTCGTCTATAATCACATATTGAAGCTGATTTAAGAAGCTCTCCCATTTGTAATGCCATGGCAGAATTTGATGTAGTTCATAAGGATTACTAATAATGATTCGGGAGTTTTCTCTAATTTTTGATCGTACACCAGCAAGTGTGTCGCCATCATAAATTGCAGGAGATATTCTCATACCAAATGCTTTTTCCATCTCTTTAACTATTTTCAATTGATCATTAGATAACGCTTTTGTAGGATACAAATACAATGCTTTGGCTTTGTTGTCCTGAATGAGCTTATTAAATACGGGTACATTAAAAGCAAGTGTTTTTCCTGATGCTGTTGGTGTCGTAACAATAACATTGCGACCTTTGACTACTTTCTCTATTACTTCACACTGATGTTTATATAATCTTATTTTTTTCTTACTTAGATAATTATTTATTTTATCTGATAATTTTACTTTGAGAATGCAGTATGTTGCAGGCTGGGTTTCAAGTTGCTCAATGTGGATAATTCGTTTCTTAAATTCCTTATTGTTTTTTAATAAGGATAGAATAGCACTAATTTTACTCATTTATCTCCATGTTTCCCACAGCAGTGAGAAAATATGAGCTAAAGTAATAATATCACGTTTGTTATGTTCAACAATAGGAACTAAAGGACCGGGATTATCTTCACGTAGGTAAGTTGCATAAAATTCTGGAACCATAGAGCTGGGTACATCATCTTTACGTCTGATACCTATCTTTTTTCTCTCTATTGTCGTAAGCCTACAATCAGGTAATTTATTCCGCCAAGCCCTTCTGGAAAAATGTAGGAGATCAAAGTGGGGGTGATTAATTTGTGCTCTTATTCTGTAGAATGCAGCCCGTTCTCGAAGATATGGAATATCAAATGTTTTACCATTAAATGTAATAAAGACAGCGTTAGGCTTAATGTGTGATAGGGTTGCCACTAAAGCAGCTGGTTCATCTGAAATTGACCGAAGAAGATACTGCTTTACAAACAATGTATCATTGACAATTGATGCCACACCAAAAAGTATAATCGGTCTTGTATGCAGACCCATTGTTTCGATATCAAGAAAGACAAAATCTTCTAAGCTATGAAAGCCACTCAAGCAGAGAACCAGTGGGTCAGATTTTGGGAACCAGCGATATATAACTGCCATAAGACTACGGGTGTTAGATTGATCTAACATTCTGATTATATTTTTTGCCTCACTGCTATGAGTGGGATGTTTTGTTAAGTCAGCTATAGTATTATATCCACATTCTTTTAGATGCTGTTGTGTATAATCACCAATTCCGTATAAAAGCTTTAGACAACCAAGAATTCGCTCTCTGGTAGTGTTATAGTCAGGTTTAACAAATTTGACTTTTGATTTGTTTGATAAGCAGAAACAAAGTCCTTTCTTTGTACAAATAATCTCACCATTAAAAATTTCTTCAAATGTTTTATCTTTGTATTGCCTAAGTAATTTGCTTTTAAGAATTTCTCCTTGTCGATATTCTTCTGATGAAATAAACATAGATACAAAATCTGTATGTTCTAATTTTTCCTTGGTAATCTTTTCGTACTCTTTAATTTTATCAGCTTTTTTGCGCCACTTTTTACCAATTTTAGTAAATATTTTTTTTCTTGTTGGTTTTTTCATATCATACTATTTCTTTTTCTCCATCAACGAGGTTCACTATTCCAATCTGATCGCATGTTAGGTTTCCTTACCTTTCTTATGCAAAAGCCATCCTGTCAATAACATAGAGAAACTAGGGATGAACCATATTAAAAAACCAATAATTTCATGAAAGAAAGACATTTGTTTCCCAGATAATGCAGATACCATTGTAGGAATTGGGAATTGGGGTCAAATCTTCACTCTTCACAAATCTAAATCTGTAAAAGTGGGAAGAAGTAGGTGTTGAACTTCAATTGACAGTGGTTTTCTTTTGAATTTATATGCCATAGTTCGCTTTCCTTTGCAAAGGCGAACTTTCACTACCTTCGCAGAATATTTATATCCGATATTTCATTGCTTGTCAACAGTAGAATTGATTTGAGTTCGCATTTATAGGTGGAAGACGAACTATGTTTCAATGGCAATGGATGTTGTGATAAGAAATCAGGAGGGAAACTCAAATCCTTCCTTCTCGTGATTGTAGAAAGGAATCGCCTCGGACTCATACCCAAACTGTGTATATAAAATGGAAAGAATATCAAGTGCTATTTTGTCGGGCACAAAGTTTTGTTTCATCTTAATAGGACCAATATGGATGTGTTCTTTTTCATATGGCTCTATGTCAGACGAATGAAACATGAAACCAACCGAGTTAGGTGCATATGGAAGAAGCCTATAACCCTTAACATTTCTATAGAGCATATTGAACTGCAAATCATCTGCTATATTAGTCGTATCAACTAAGACACGATATAAACGCAAAAAAGGGAAAAAAGAGGGGTCAGACCTCGAAATTAGAAACTACACCTTTGATGTCGATGACAGTGATAGACAAAAGATTGCAGCGGTAAACAAAAGGAAACGGAGCAAGGGTGAAACGGAGACACGGAGAAATGACTGCTTCGCAGAAAAAAAGATTGCACTTCAATGAACTCCCCTCAGTTCTTCGGGATCTGCGTCAGTACAGGCTTCTTGACACGGAACGAATTGTGTATAGAGCCACTGGGGACGGTGCATGACATTATGACATTTTCCCCACGGGACTATTATTTATTGCTCAAACTAAGAATAATCATCATACCAACCTGGCAGGGTGTCATATTGTCATGCACCGTCCCTCACGCCCTCCCGCATGCTCGCCCGCAGGTCATGATGCGGGGGATTTGGGGTCAAATCTCAACATTCAACATTGATAGCGTCTTTATTTGTGATATAATGAACCATGGCTCGGCAATTGAGGATTCAATATCCAAAGGTGAGTTAACAAGGCGTGAGCGAGGTGGTATTGCGGCAGAGATGTTGTATAAGTACAGCGGTCTTACCCAGGCACAGATTGCTGAGTTATTATGGGGTGTAGACTATGGTGCGGTCTATCAATTGCGTTCCCGAATGAAAGAGCGGCTTACTCAGGATAATGTATTGCAACTTCAGTATGGTAATATTGAGCAGACAATAAAGGAAAGTGTTGAATGTTGACAGGCCGACCGAGAATTAGGAGTAGGGCCTGTCTGCGTCTACCTGTGCCGTTGGCACGGCAGACAGGTGCGAACGCACAGGCAGGCGTTTACGCCCGTGAAAATATGTCGAAATTTAATCACATTTAACGAACCTAAAGGCTCTACTCCTACAAATTTCGACATTCTCGGTCACCCTGTAGAGATTTGACCCCATTTTCTTGTTGGCATTCATCTGTTGACTTTTTAAAATTTATAACTATATTTAACTATGATAGAATTAGAACTAAAATTAAAATTACCTGCGGATTTTCTTCAACTCACTGGTATAAATCCTAAGGAGGCACCCATCGTAATACAGAGGGAATTGGCGGTTTATTTTTTTGCCCAAGGAACACTCACTTTTGGCCAAGCACGAAGGCTGGCGAAGCTTTCAAAATGGGAATTTATGGCATTGCTTAAAGATAGAAAAATTCCTCTTCATTATGGTCTTACTGAATACAAAGAAGATCTGCTCACTATAAGAGAACTGACTAAATCTTCTTGAAGGTTATTGCCAATTCATCACCACTCATAACTCTATCGTTAGTCAAAAAACTCAATATTTTCAAAGAGCTCTACGGAAAAATAATCATACCTCAAGCAGTGTTTGATGAAATTATACCCAAAGATAAAGGGAAGTATGGTATCGAAGAAATAGAATCGGCGATTGAATCAGGGTGGATTATTCGGAAGAAAATTCGGAATCGAATGGCGGTTGAAATGTTACTTTCAGAATTGGACATTGGTGAAGCAGAAGCAATTGTTTTAGCTCGAGAGGAAAAAGCAAATTTAATAATACTGGATAATCGGAAACCAAGACGGATTGCGAAATCACTTAGTTTCAATGTGATTGGAACGCTTGGTGTTCTTAAACAAGCACATATGTCAGGTTTAGTTAAAAATCTTAAAGACATTTTAGATGAAATTAAGTTAAAAGGCTTTTGGATAAGCCAAGATTTGTATACTGAGATTCTCAAAAAATAGCGCTTTATTTTTTAGTACACAATTACCCGGGATTCAATTATGGGTGCTAGGCTAAACAATGGTGTTGCAATAGCTGGTACTGATTGAGATCGAGATTATTAATTATCTGAGTCCATTGATGCCCAATCCTGTGTGGTCATTGCTGCCCATCCGCTTTAGGGACCATCTCAGGTGGAAAGTCTTTTAACAACCTATGCAGACGACCTTGGTGAACCAGACTGGGATGAGTATTATGGTCATGGCAGAATCAATGTCTTCAAATCACTGGTTGGTCCCATGCCAGTTGTTTTAGGATATTATGCTGCTAACGAGCCTAAAGGCTCTACCCCTACAAATTTCGACATTCTCGGTCAGCCTGTTTAGATTTGACCCGTCTTCGTTCTTAATCCCCAGCTTCTTTCACTCATAAGAATTTGTTGCACATAAAAAGTAGCTTACCCCTTTTATTTAGGTTTCCAGCCTTCGTAGCTTTTGCCCAATGATTCTTTTCTGTAAGCCTCATAATCAACAAGCAATCGTTCGTATTCCTGGTTCATCAACGGTGAGGAAATCATAAAGTCAGCTGTTGCGCGATTGCAGGCAACAGGGATGTTCCATACTACAGACAATCGCAATAAAGCCTTAACATCTGGATCATGGGGATGAGGTTCCATTGGATCCCAGAGAAAAATCATAAAATCAATTGCATTGTCCGCAATTTTTGCTCCCACTTGCTGATCACCACCGAGCGGCCCACTCTTGAATCTTGTTACTTCAATACCTGTTTCTTTATTAATTAATAAACCCGTTGTGCCAGTCGCAAAGAGATTATGTTTTTCAAGTGAACCCTTATTATATTGTACCCATTCAAGAAGATCCTGTTTTCTATTATCATGCGCAATTAGGGCGATATTCTTTTTTGCTGCCATTTTTATTTTTCTATAAGCCATATATCTCCTTTCTTAAAATAAATTGCTAACGCCACACCAATAACATCAACAATTAAACCTAAAACACATAACTAATTATGAAGCAGTTATTTAAATTAACAGTTTTTTGTTTGGAAAACTATCATAATCTAAATTATATATTAGAACGACATAATGTCAATATTGGCTGCGTTTAGGTATCATAAGTTGAATGTTGAGGGCATGTTGCCCAAATCGAATTCAGGCATGTGGAATTCTAAAATGTCATTACGCCTGTCGAAGATATCGAGGGTAGCGAGATGTTGAAAATATCGAGTATAACGAGATGTCCGCCTTTTTGTATGGCGGAAGGAGCGAGATTCCTCACAAGGAACAGCAATTTGAGCCATAGGTATCTTAGTTTCATCAGATCTCTTTTCAACATACCGGGCTGTGAAGACTTCTTGCCACCTCGTTTTTTCAACTCTTCGATCTTTATTCTAAAATGAAAATCCATTTTCCATTCTATGTGGGGAATGCTTTTGAGAATTTGTAAATTCTTCCTCATTTTTTCAAGAAAATCAGCACAAAACGCGTAATCTCCCTCGTACTTACCCAGAAGGTACATTACACTAAGTGCAAAAAAACGCATTTCTTTCCAGCGCTGCTTAGGTATCTTACCTTTTGCTTTCATTTGATCATCGTGGCATATTGGCTATAGTATCATTGTAGTACGATATAACGGCAGTGTCAAGGAGAACTACTAAGCAATGCGGCGCAGATACCTCGTGCCATATCTCGCTTTCGTGCGAAAGCGAGATAATCAACAGGAACAATTTTTTCATAGGATGTCCCCAAATCACAAAGCTTGTTGCACGAGCCCATCATTTGTGTTGACACGCTTCATGTCCTCGATATAATTTGTTGGAGAAAATTAGTGAAAAAGAAAAAAACCAAGGAAGAGATTACAATAAAACCAAACTACAAACACCGTGTACCCCATAAACCCACAAAAGTACATAGAAACAAGAAGAAATACACCCGCAAAGGAAAAGCAAAGGATAAACGACAAGAAGAAGTTCTGTCAGATATAGAAGAAGCGGTGCCAATTCATCTCTGTAATCAATTTTTTTCCGTCGCTGTAATCATCTGCGAAGCAGGAGGATTTAATGAAAAATAGTAACCTTGTTGTGTTGTTATTGATCACATCATGTGTTTTTGCTCACCCCAATACAGATGCATCGTTCGGCATCTTCAGAACCATCTCAGCAGATAATGGCTCTGCCGGTCATTTTCATATCGGGTTTTTGTTTAGAGGTTTTGGCAGGATAAAAGACGTAGCAATTTTGGGTGAACAAACAGGAGAAGCCAGTCATAAAGGAGGCGATTTGTTCTTCGGGCTTGGTTATGCAGTAACTGATAACATCGCATTCAACGTGGCAGGCTCTTTTCATGGTGATTGCCTTGATTATACTGAAACAGATTATACCCGCGCGAGTATGGGGATAGGTGATACCAGAATCGGCTTGAAATTTGCTTTGGGCAGTAATAATGTTAAACTCGGTATCAATCCATTCATTTCATTGCCTATTGGGAACGACCGTTCTCCTGAGCTTGAGAACAAAACCTATCTGTTTTTTGGCGATGCCTCAGGTAATGAGGGAGGCGTGTTCAGATATTTCTCAAGCGGGGCAACCGATTACGGTGTGGTCGGTCTACTTAGTTTAAAATCCAAACTGATGACCATTGACCTGAATCTCGGCTACGTCGATAGAAACAAAAATGATTCTGAGTTGGGCTGGCGCAATAACTATACAATTTACCGTGCCGCATTAAGTTGGGATCTCGGTACTGTAGTTCCCTTTATCGAAGTCAGTGGAGTTGACTTCTGTGGTAAGGATCAATTCTTCACATTCTTGGATGATGATTCTGTCTTTGGACCTAACCCTGTTTTCATAACACCAGGCATTAGCATCCGACCAGGTAATTTCAATATTGATCTTGGAATAGATATTCGTGGTTGGGAAGGTGAAAATGAAAGAGCCTTTCCAACTGCGCTAACTGATAGCTCAAACATACCAACTGGTTGGGGTGTTGCACCAGCGTGGGCTGGAATCATCGGCATATCATACTGCGGTGATTTCAAAAGAGAATTACCAACCGTCGGCAATATCACCGGTGTGATAAGAAACAGGAAAACAGATGAACCACTCAAAGCCAATATCGCGCTGTATCAAGTTAATGGAATGGTAGCCTCTGATGTAAGTGCGTCTGATGGTTTTTATGCATTTAAAAACCTTGAACCCGGATTATACAAGCTGAGTGCCAGCACCACTGACTACCAGTCTTATGACACTGATTTGCTTGTGAAGGCAGGAGAAAGCATACCTTTAGATATTGCTCTTAATCCACTTGATAAAGAAGGTACCCTTATTTTAAAGATAGTTGATCTAAAAAACCAAAAACCGATGACTGCCAAAGTCAGTATTGGTGATGATATTACAGAAACCGTTACTGGGAAATTTGAGAAAATCCTTGCGCCGGGTTCTTACAGAATTGTCGTGATTGCTCAAACTGAAGATTATCTACCATACGAAAGAGAAATCATTATCAACGCCGGCAAAACACTGGAATTTAAAGTTGCTCTGGTTCAAAAGGAATCGAAACCTTAATCTCATCAAGTACTCGATGAAGCAGCGGTTATGATCAAGAAGGTTTGTAATAGGTAAGCCATTCTAAAATTCCTCCCCCTTGATGGGGGAGGACTAAGGTGGGGGTGAATAATCATTGGAAAATCATTAAATTCATCACCCTCCCTTTAAATTCATCACCCTCCCTTTTATTC
>Ga0209986_10002388_pt1 | contig 17193 bp, 16 predicted proteins | sample BlataG_FD_183168 | JGI IMG/M metagenome (GOLD analysis project Ga0209986, IMG submission 183168) | Deep subsurface microbial communities from Black Sea to uncover new lineages of life (NeLLi) - Black_00105 metaG (SPAdes) (version 2) | ecosystem: Environmental > Aquatic > Marine > Oceanic >...
GAAAGAACATGCTAGCTCACAAATTCTACAGCCATAACATGCTGCAGCATTTCTCAATATTTTCAAGTTTTCTCCAGCCTGTAGTAAATTTCTAGAGGTATCTTATAATACCAATTGACTTCTGTCACCAGGCGAATCTGCCGAGACACCGGCGCTCAGGGTTATCCCTAATCTGGCAGAGTAGTTAATTATTCGTAGTACTCTGGTACATGTTTTAAAGTTTGCCATTGCTCTGAGTCATGCCCAAAGAAGATCTGACCCTTCTCCTTCTCCACTAGCTCTCTGGCCTTCTTGAAGCTTTGGAGTTCCTCAGCAGCAAACCAGGTAAATGAGTGAGGAATGCCTGGAGCAGTGCCATTAATAGGTATGTCATAATACATGCCTCTATGTTCACAAGGAGAAAGAATCACGGTTCCAGTCTTTGGCAACCTCACGAGCAGCTTCTGGTAACCGGGAGTATGGCCTGGGGTGTGCAGTATTGTGACATCCTTGACAAGCTCATAATCTCCATCTATTAACTTGTAATTCAGACCTGGAACTTCATAAAGCTTTCTCAAATACATCCAACTGTGGAACTGTTCCACAGCAGGCTCTTGACCTGGTGGAGTAGGCGTGCCAACTCTCTGTGCGTACTCGTACTCTTTTTCCTGAACTACAATCTGTGCTTTCTTTCCGGCAAAAGAGGGTAACCATCCAGCATGCTCCGACATCAAGTGCGATATCACCACATAATCAATGTCATCAACCTTAACTCCAATTTTACCGAGTTGAGCCACAGGATTCTCATCGGGCTTTTGTTTTACCCATACGCCTTCAGGATCTTTACGATGAGGGAAACCGCCAAGAAACCCCTCAAAGTCTTCAAGCTTATAGCCTAAGTCAAAGACTATTTTTGCCTCAGGATGGTCGATATAGTATTGGGAGCTTTGGACCCAATATGGCCTAGCCACATATTCTTTACCCGTATCTGCCTTTGTCCCAAAATGCCAAAGAAAGCCCCGCTCCGTCAATATTGTGCCACTATTTAAAACGTATAATTTCATCTTTGCTAAATACCCTCCTAACTCCTTTTGATTTATTTGTAAGGGATAGGAAATAAGAATTCATATGTTGCAGGCATGAAGCCATGCGGAGAATAATACCAGGTGCTGTTTACCAATGGTTGCACGCCAAAAATTTCTTACTACCCTACTTAATTCTTAATAGTTAATTATTCGTAGTACTCTGGTATATGTTTTAGAGTTTGCCATTGCTCTAAGTCATGCCCAAAGAAGATCTGACCTTTCTCTTTCTCTACTATCTCTCTGATCTTCTTAAAGCTTCGGAGTTCCTCAGCAGCAAACCAGGTAAATGAATGAGGAATACCTGGAGCCTGGCCGTTAACAGGTATATCATAGTACATGCCTCTATGTTCGCAACCAGACATAATCACAGTCCCGGTCTTTGGCAACCTTACAAGCAATACTTGATAACCTGGGGTATGCCCTGGAGCATGTAGGATCTCGACACCCTTGGCGACCTCATGATCTCCTTTTACTAGCTTGTAATTTAATCCTGGAATTTCATAAAGCTTTCTTAAATACATCCAACTGAAAAACTGTTCCACAGCAGGCTCCTGCCCTGGGGGAGTAGGGATACCAACTCTGTGTGCGAATTCATACTCCTTTTCCTGAACTACAATCTGAGCTTTCTTACCAGCAAAGGAAGGTAACCATCCACAATGTTCGGAGTGAAGATGTGATAATATAACGTAATCAATATCATCCACTTCAACCCCGATTTTCCTAAGCTGAGCAACAGGATTCTCATCAGGTCCTTGCTTCCACCATACACCTTCTGGACCTTTACGGTGGGGAAAACCAGGGAAATTCTTAAAATCCTCAATCTTATAGCCCAGTTCGAAAATTATTTTTGCATCAGGATGTTCGACATAATACTGAAGATTTCGGATACCAAAGGGCTGAGCCACGTATTCTTTACCCGTATCAGCCTTCGTGCCAAAGTGCCAGAGAAAGCCCTTCTCAGTCCATAATCTGCCACCATTCAAAACATACAATTTCATTTCTGCCATAAATCCCTCCTAATTCATTATGCAGCTGACTAGAAACCAATTTTTACTTTCATTGCTGCTAGGTCACGCAATAAGTTTATATTTTACCAGCTAGATCACCATTGATTTTGTCCAAGTCCTTTTTCATTTCCCTTCCCTTAGTGCTCCGTAAACACAGCATTTCACACACAGTGGCTACGCTTCCCCCTTACAAGAATCACAGGTTGAATCTACAGACCATCCAATTTCACCGGTTCGGTTATTCCGTGAAACTCTTATACTAGATAACTCCGGGGAAAAAACTCCTTGATGATGGAAAGAACATGCTAGCTCACAAATTCTACAGCCGTAGCATGCTTCAGCATTTCTCAATATTTTCAAGATTTTTTCTAGCCTGTAGTAAACTTCTAGAGGTATCTTATCATACCAATTTAAATTATTTATCCACCCATCCACCTAATTATACTCTCTCATGTGTATCACCTCCCTTTCCATTCTCCTTTCCCTTTTTCAATGCCTCTTCCACATTTTTGCGTATTATATAGTTTTTCTAAACTGGGCTAGATTATTAAAATCACTCTCCTATATAGTCAGCCAGATTAATGCTGTCCAGATCGTAATATTTTGCCGGTCCTAATTCTCGCAGGATCTCAACATTGCCCCTCTTATCACCCTCTAGGGGCAGGGTAGCGTCTATTCCTATTTTACTCATCAGGTTAGGTGGCGTGGTCACCGTGGTATCTAGGTTTACCCCGGGCAATTCTTTGGTTATGACATAGTCCCCGGCAGTTGCCCTATATGAGACCGCCCACTCAAGATCTATTGGGTTGAAGATATCAATGTCCGGGTCAACTACTATCACTTTTTTCATAGCCGCCTTAGCCAGGAGGGTGTAAATCACCTGTCTAGCCTGTCCTGGATATTTCTTTTTTATGGCTATGGCTATCCCCCAGCCACAGGCACCCATCAAGGGGTTTATCGCGACAATATTTTCCGCCGGGACTACTGCCTTGGCAGCAACAAAGACATTACTCTGCATTCCGAGACAGTTAAGCACCTGGTGCTCGGATGGTGGTTCGGCTGAAGCCAAGCCGTGGTAAATATAGTTCTTTCTATGACTAATAGCTGTAACGTGCACCACTGGCGAGCGAGTTTGCTTACCGAAATATCCGGTGATCTCAGCAAAGGGAGCCTCGTCGGCATATTCAGTTTTGCCCACATAACCATCTTCATCTCCTGGCCTTATCTCGCCCTCGATAACTAGTTCTGATGTTGCCGGCACCTCAAGGTCATTAGTCTCACATTTGACCAGCTCCAGTGGCTCGCCGGTGACTCCACCAGTAAATGCAAATTCATCAAAACCGTAAGGAATACCGCAGGCACTGCAAGCGAATGTTGCTGGGTCGGTACCCACTGCTATAGCTACCGGACAAGCTTGGCCCCGTTCTAGGTACTTACTCACGATAATACCTAGCTGGTGTGGTGGGTTCGATTGTATGGTCATCCAGTCCTTTCCCTGTATTGCGAGGCGGTTGATGGAGCTATTACAAACGCCGCTGTCTGGGTCTCTGACACGGCAAACACCAGTAGTAATAAAATAATGGCTGTCTTTCTTATGGTGCCACAAGACAGGAATCCCATGGAGGTCAATGTCCTTTCCCGTCTTAATTATCTCCTTGCATGGGCCGTCTTTCACAATCTTAGGGGATATTGGGTTGTCTAAACCCTGCGCCATTTTCTTGAATGCATCATATTTGTTGGAATCTATCGCTGTGAAGGATCTGTCCATAGTACCAAATAACCCAGCAACTACTGGTGTTTCAAATCCCTTCACATTTTTGAACAATATTGCTGGCCCGCCCACTTTAGATGATTTGTCAACAACCCTGGCAATCTCAATTTTAGTGTCTACCTGCCTCTGGCAGACTCTCAATTCTCCCCTTTTATTCAGAAAATCTACAAACTCTCTAAGGTCTTTATAAGGCATTCTTAAAACCTCCTCAAATACAAAGAACAATTTTGGGATATGAATGTTAACTGTGTTAAAATTAGAACATGCTAATTTATTTACACATATCTTAACTCAGCTTACTTCTGGGGTAATAGCTTACCGCAATCTGGCTGGCTCTATCCAAAAAGAACTGCTTTCGGATCAAGGCCATCCCTGTCAGCTTGGCTTTTCCCTGAAGTCAATGATACATCAAAGCCCATTTATTTACGACCTCCTGAACAAAAGCAACCCAAAGGTAAAGCGTCTCGAGGTTATCCTGTAGGTCTGGATAATCGGAATTACTTCTAACCTAGAGCATCAATTAATTCTTTCTTGGTTGTTACCCAGCCATAGCATTGTGCTGGTTGTTGTCGGTGTTATACAATTTTGTCACCATCTAACTGTTAAGGGAAAATGTCACCCTATGAAGGAGATGGTGATATTGAATAAGAAGGAACAGAGAAGGTTAGTAGTGTTAAATCAGGTAGCGGTAGGCAAAATGGTTGGTAGGGAAGCATCTGAGTTGCGGGACCTCTCCTTACGCCATGTAAGGAGAATTTTAGCGGCGTATCGAAAGGAGGGCGCCGCGGCATTAGCACATGGCAATCGGGGGAGAATGCCTCATAATGCCCTGGGCATTGGGCTGAAGGAGCAAGTATTAGAGCTAGCTCGATCAATCTATGCCGGCTGTAATACGCAGCACTTTAGTGAGCTTCTAGCTGAACGCGAAGGCATCACTCTCTCCCACTCATCATTGCGCCGCATTCTCCTCAAGGCTGGGATAAAGAGTCCCAGAAAGAGACGGCCACCAAAACATCGCAGTCGCAGGGAGCGTTATCCCAGGGAAGGAATGCTACTGCAGATTGATGGCAGCCGTGATGATTGGCTGGAGGTGAGAGGGCCTTATCTAACCCTTGTAGGAGCTATAGATGATGCTACAGGTAAAGTCCCCTATGGTTTATTCAGAGACCAGGAGGATACCCAGGGATATACCCTCTTGCTATGCCAAATTGTAGAAAGCCATGGTATACCCCAGGCTTTGTATCATGATGGGCATGGCATATTTGAGCGCTCCCAGAGAGAGACAGAATCACTGGAGGAGCAGCTTATGGGAAGAAGGAACCCAACACAGTTTGGCAGAATAATGGAGGAGATGGGCATCATTTCCATCACATCACGCTCCCCACAGGCAAGGGGTAGGATTGAGAGGCTATGGGGCACTTTTCAAGATCGGCTGGTTAGTGAGCTCCGTCTGGCAGGAGCCAGAAGCCTTAAAGAGTCTAATCAAGTGCTCTGGGATTTTCTGCCCCGATACAATTGGAGGTTCGCTGTTCCTGCCGCCCAGCCTGGCTCAGCTTATAGTCAGCCTGGGGAAGGATTTATCCCTGATGAGGTATTCTGTTTTAAATATCGCCGCACGGTGGGTCCAGATAACGTGATGCGTTTGGGAGAGCATAGACTACAAATAATGCCAACTAATGGCAGAAGGGGTTATGCTCGCGCCAGGGTAGAAGTGCATGAGAGGCTGGATGGCAGTTTGGCGGTATATTATCAGGGACACTGCCTGGCTACCAAACCAGCACCGCCAGAGGCTCCAATACTCAGGGTGAGGAATAACCGGGTCATATCCAATACGATTGATGAATTTGCTCCGCCTGTCACTGTGGCAAAGAAAGCTTCACAGCCAGGACTTACTCATCACATAAAACCTGGCCCGAACCACCCCTAGCGCAAACCTTTTAAAATACATATCGATAGGGGGTGACAAATTCGCTGAACAATTAAGATGACATTCTCGCTGGACAGTAACATCTCCTGTACTCGTTCATAGCTACTATTATTTTACTGACATCATTTAAGAAACTGCTGTGAGCTGTGGGGGCAGAGGCGAAATTGCCGATTGGCCTGTTAGTTCAGCCGCTGATAATCGCTCAGGGCATCTATATCTACATTAATGTCTTTTGAATCAACCGGTATCTCAAGAATATCGTCACGGTGCTTTTCAATTATCCCTCTACCGCCCACGTCACCAGTTAGTTTTAATAAAGCACTTTTATATTTAATGGGAAAAATGACCGGATGCCCTCTATTACCTTGATATACCGGAATGGCGATACCTTTATTATGCCGTTGAAACTCTTCTATCAGTTTATCGATGATCTTGCTACTTATGCCTGGTTGGTCAGCCAGAGCAATCATAACTGCCTTAGCGTTGTTATCAATTAGATTTAAGCCTGCTATTATAGAGGTACTCATCCCCTGCTGATAGTGTGGGTTTACCGCAATCTTAAGCGGTTTCCTGCCTATCTTTGTTACAAGTTCTTGTGCCCCATAGCCTACCACCACGATAATCTCATCTACCCTGGAATTGAGCAGGTTATCAATAGTTTGCTCTATGATGGTGCTGGTGCCAAAGGGCAATAACAGTTTTTGTCTGCCCATGCGTTTTGATTCGCCAGCAGCCAGAAGCAGAGCTGAAATGAAAATGGCGCTGTCCTGTATCAATTCTTATACCTATGCTCTTTTATTTACTTTTAAGGGGCATACGCCTGATTATTGGGCTTAAGGACAGGAATGTCGTACCTTTATTATTTCGGCCAGGATGCTGATGGCTATCTCCGGAGGTGTTTTGGACTGGATTGTTAAACCAATGGGGGAATGGACATTTTTGAGCAGTTGCTCAGGTATCCCTCTATCCAGCAAATGTGCAAATACGGTCTCGATCTTCGCCTTACTGCCGAGCATTCCAATATATTTGGCTGGCGTCTTTACAGCCATCTCCAGCACCAGTTCATCATACTGCGGCCTTCGGGTAGCAATCACAAGGTAGCTCGTCTCATCTATCCTTAGCCTTGAAAATGCTGTTTTGAAATCTTCAGCAATGACGTCATTTATCTTCGGAAACCTGTTCGGATTGGCAAATTCAGGTCGGTCGTCAATCACAGTGATTCTGAAATCCAGCGTCCGGGCAATTTCTACCAGAAAAATAGAGATATGCCCGCCGCCAAAAATGTACAGGGCAGGTGAGGGGATAATTGGCTCTATAAATACCTCAACTTCACCACCACAGACCATATCTATCCCTTGCCCGTCCAGGTTTAGGCGCAATCTCTCCGGGTTACCACTTTTTATTACCTCCAGTGCTTTTTCGCAGACTCTGGCTTCCCACTCGCCACCCCCCACTGTGCCAATAGTATCGCCACTGGCCTTAATCAGCATTTTGTATGCTTCCCTTGTGGGAGCAGGACTAACGCAAGAAATAACGGTGGCCAGAGCTGCGCTCTCTCCCTCAGTTTGTATCCTGGCTATTTCTTCATAAATATTTGCCATGGCAATCTCGTTAGCTGATGATTAATTCAGTAATGCATCAGTATACCTTCCAGGACCCCTCCGGCAATCGCACTCATTTTGTCTCTTATCTGGAAACATACTTCCTTGCTGCCTGAAGGGTCAACCTCGCCTAATTTTGTCCCGTTCTCAACCTCTATACCACTGCGCAATAAAGCCCGGATAACGCCTCCAATTTCAGTCGTAACTGCCTGTGCTCCTACTGAAGCAACCAACTCGCCTGCGGCGACAACATCCCCTATCTCTTTATCGGTGAGGAAAATACCCCGGGTGGGAGCATAAAGCACTCTCTCAAAAGTCAGTCCGCCTACAGGGATGGGTATGCCTGTATCTTTTTCAGCCTCTCCTTCAAGGATTACTCTTCCCAGGTTTTTACTCCAGTTTGTTTCCACCACTAAATGAACATCCCTGCCAACATGAAAACCAGGCCCCAGTCCAATTACCAGGGGGGCATCGGTGATACTCGTCCCCAAATTCCTTTTCGCCATTATAGCATCTACCAGGACGCCGGGATGTAATATATCTTTGATAGAAGCCTCAGGATCAACTATGAGCGGGAGTTTCCGTTCCTCCCAGGCTTTCAAGATTTCCTCCCTGGAAGTAACCAGTTTAGCTACCACTCCTTCAACTTCCTTCTCACCGTCATATATGGCTTCGCAGAAAGCAACCCCTCGGCTGACCGCCTGGGGCTGGGCTATCTCAGTCAGGCAAACTCGAAAATGGGAGCGAAACAGCCGATGGGCTACCCCGCTGGCAACCTCCCCGGCTCCCTTGATGAGAACTATTGGTTGCGTTTTCACCCTTTCTCCTATCAAGCATAACTCCTCCAATCGCTCTATCTAGACGGGTCTCTCAAATCTTCGTAATATGCCATCTGTTTAATCCTCTTAATGTATTAGAACCGGTTTTAAACATGAGTATTGTTTGTGTTAGAACTAACATGTGGGGCTGTTTGCTCCATACAAGCCTCTTAACTCATCTCCCTTAAGTTTATGAGTTCCTCTATTGCAATTCTAGTGTTCACCAAAATTTTATCTATTTCCACCTTGGTAATGTTATCAAGGTGAATACCCGCAATAACGCAGACAGGCTTTTTGGTAGATTTACTTAGCAAATAAGCAATTTCCTGAGCTATTACATTATCCTTATGCCCAAGCCTCGTAATTACTGATACAGAAGCTCTTTTATGCTCACAATTAGCTATATTGCCTCCGCGTCTCTTTACCTTCTTATAGTAATTCTTGTCAGCAGGCATCCTGTTAACCCGATAAACAGGTGGGAGCAAGTTATCCCATGGTACCGGTAAGAAAGAGACTAATCTGAGGAAAAGCGACCAATATTGCTATGCCCACAAGCATGGCAGCGACAAAGGGGAAATTACCCCGGAAAATCACTTCCATTGGAACTTTGGTTACCCCTCCAATTACATAAATCATCATCCCTACCGGTGGAGTAATCTCGGCTATCTCTGCTATCAAAACTACCAAAACACCGAACCATATTGGGTCAAAGCCAAGTTGTGTAATAACAGGAAAGATAATTGGTACCGTAAGCAAAATCATTCCCATGCAGTCCATGACCATGCCCAGAGGAATATATATTACAAGTATAAGTATCAGGATGCCGTAACGCGGAAGGGCAAGCCCAGTCATCCAAGTAGCAAACACTGCTGAGAAACCGCTTACTGAGGCAAAAGTATTAAATACCATTGCTCCAATAGTAATAGTCATTACCATAGCGGTAAGTCGTAACGAATCTCTGAGTGCTGTAATCAACGCGGGCATTTTTATGCGTTTAGCCAAGGCAATTACCAAAGCACCAAAGGCACCCATTGCCCCAGCTTCAGAGGGGGCAAAAATACCCATATATAAGCCGCCTATAACCAAGGTAAAGAGCACCAGCATCCCCCAGACGCCTTTTAATGACGCAAACCTGTCTATCCACGAGAAAGACTCGCCGCGAGGGCCTAATTTGGGGTTTCGCCAGCACATCAACAATATTAATCCAAAAAACAGTCCCGATAGCAGTAAACCAGGGAAAATGCCAGCGATGAATAGAACACCAACCGGCTGTTGGGTAAGAATTCCATAAATAATAAACATGAGGCTTGGGGGAATAAGGAAACCGAGGGTTCCCCCGGCGGATATACAACCGGTTGCCAGCCCGCGATCATAGTTAAACCGCTGCATCTCAGGATAAGCTATAAGCCCCATTGTAGCTCCTGAAGCCAGGCTGGAACCAGTGCAGGCGGCAAAGCCGGTACAAGCCAGGTTTGTCGCCAATGCCAACCCGCCGGGAAGTCTTCCTAGCCATTTATAGGCAGAGCTATAAAGGTCTTTGCTGATTCCAGAGTGAAAAGCAAACTGCCCCATGAGGATAAACAAGGGCATCACTATAAAGCCTTGCCGACTGCACCACTGCCAGGGTGCGCTGCCAAGAGCAAATAACGCAGGCTCAAGTCCCATTATTAAGGCGGTGCCTACGAAGCCGACCAGTATGAAGGCAAAGGCAATAGACATACCTGCAAACGAAAGTAGTAGAAAGGCGGCCAAACCTATGCCAAATATAGTAAAAGGCGACAATTTAGGTACCACCCTTCATCTGGCGAAAGAGTTGAACCATTTGTATGATAAAAACAGCGCAGAGAATTAGAGCTCCTAGGGAAACAACGAGTTGAAAGGGAGCTAGAGGCAAGTTGATGGTATAAACCAGCCTTCCAGCTTCGTGGTACACCTTCGCTGCCACTACTGATTGCCATGTAATCAAACCAAAGAGAACCAGCGACAGGAAAGTTGTAGCAAAATTTAGCCTCAACCTTGCCCGGCGGGGAACCCGAGAAACAAAGAACTCTACACTAACGTGTTCCTTCGCAAACTGGGTACTACTCCAGCCAAGCACAACCATTGAGGCTAAAAGAATCTCGCCTATCTCCATCGTGCCAATGATAGGCTTATTAAAAAGATATCGGCCAATAACATCAGCTGCACCCAGCAACATCAACACGCCTAACAAAACCACACCTATGTTGCCAAGCACATCAGCAATGCCCTTCACGATTCTTTCAAATAGCCCGGCACTTCTTAGAGGCAAACTCAACACTAGCTCCCTCGCATCTGTACTACCCTATTATATCTTCCGGCAGGGCTCCTACAACCCCCATCCCCTTCAGGATAACGTTCAGCTCTTGGCACATCTCTCGCCTTTCAAGTCCTTTGGCATCTCCCTCAGCCAGCCAAGCCTCCCAGAGGGGTTCCACAGCTGATAATACCTTATTCATCTCCTCGGGAGACAGGTTATTTATCTTGGCGCCCTCATCCGTAAGCAGCTTCTTGCCTTTTTCCTTCCACTCGTCAGCCAGAACACCAGATAGCTTAGAATACTCCGGACTCATGTCATCTATGATCGCTCTAATATCCGGAGGCAGGTTGTTCCACGTGTCCTTATTCATACAATAGAGGAATGACATGCCGCTAAGACTTAACTCAGTGACACTATCCATGACCGACTCAGTCCGAAAGGCGTTTACGAAGCCATACTGGGTAAAAGCACCATCTATAGTTCTCTTCTCAAGAGCACTAAAAATTTCAGGTGCTGCCATACCGACCGGGACGGAGCCCAGAGACTGTACTACCTCAGTATGAATCTTGCCAGAAGCCCTTATTTTCTTATCTTTCATATCCGCAAAGGTAAGTACCGGCTTCTCCCCCATAAAATAATGACCTGGGCCATCTACAGCAACAAATAGGGGTTTTACCGCCCGGAAATCGTTGTCAAAATAGCCTTTTTGGAAAAGTTCATAGAAAGCTGCATTGCCAGGTCCATTTGGCACCCCCGCGATAGGCATTTGCCATATCTCTGCCATGAGGAAGACCCCTGGAGTATAGGAGAGACCAACCATAGTTATGTCAGCCACACCCGACGCTGCCAGGTCATAGTGCTCCGGGGCCGGGCCCATGACTGAACCAAAGGCAAATTCTATAGTAACCCTGCCATCGGTCTTCTCTGCCAGTTCCTCAGCCCACCCCTTGAATAGTAATGAGGTATTCGACTCCGGACCCTCCCAAGTAGCGAAGACGAGTCTTATCGGCTCCGTCGCTGGGGGGGGTGTCGGAGTTGAAGTTGGTGCTGCGCATCCGCCCACAAGTGCTATCGCTGCCAATACTATGGCTAATAAGATACTACCAAACATCGTTAATAATTTTTTTCTTTCCATTTGTTTACATACCTCCATATGATTTTCACTTGGTTTAGCTCCTTGTCACTTCAGACTTCTACATTTCGCACCTCCCTCACAGTACTTTCTGATCGGTCTATACCGTAGGCTTACCGAGGTAATCATCAAGATTCATAGACTCCCAAAGCTCTTTAGGGGGCGTAATTCTGGTAGCAAATGGTAAGCCCACTGGCTTGGTGGCATCTATTATCATACGTGTGGTCATTTGCCCCCTCTTATAGCGCGTCTCATCATAGGCAGTGGGATCCAGGATTGCACCTACACAACCAGGGATCAAAGATATATCCGAATCCCCCTCCACCCTGGAACTAACTGCCCATAGTACTTCTTCCTCGTCATATACATCAATATCCTCGTCTACTACTACAACTACTTTGAGATCAGATGTGGTAGTGTGAGCAGCTATGCCAGCCCACTTTCCCTCGCCCTGGATGCGCTTTTTTATAGAGACATACATCACATGAACACAACTTCCAGAAGGAGGACAATGAACAGCTTTCACTGTGGGAACTACTCTTCTTACCGCATCATACGCGGCAGATTCATAGCCCAGCACACCTGACAAATTGTGCTCACGGTGCCCTGGGGTTAGGTCGTGGTAGATAGCATCTTCGCGCATTGTTATGCCTGTTACCTGAATGACATAGCAAGGCTTGTTACCTTCGCCATAATAGCCAGTATACTCAGCGAAGGGACCATCAGTGCTCATATTACGAGGGTCAATTACTCCCTCAATTGCTATTTCAGCATCGGCAGGAACAGGAAGGTCAACTGTCTCCGCCTGTGTCACCCGTAATGGCTCTCCTAGAAGCCCCCCCATCAATTCAAGCTCATTCATATCAGGACTGCCTGCAGCAAGTGCTCCTAAAATCACTGCAGGGTGATGGCCGATAGAAATTACTACCTCCATTGGCTTGCCAAGCTCGGCGTAGCGCCGTGCAATGTAGTTGGCATGATGTCCAGGAATCATCATGCAACCCAGCTTGTCTTTCCCTTTCACCTCTTGACGATATACACCAACATTCGGGATCCCTGTATCTGGGTCTTTGCAGATCAGACAGCCGATTGTTATATACTTCCCGGAATCAAGCTCGGCGTGGTGGACGATAGGCAAGATGCCTAAATCTACATCTTTACCTTGCAGGACTACTTGTTTAACTGGAGACTGTGAGGCTGGGACCATCTGAGGTGGCTTAGTATCGGCCCCCCTTCTTTTATATTGCTGGAAAATCTCAGATCTCTTTACATTTTTGGGGTCGATGCCCAATGCTAGCCCCAGCATCTCATAACTGCCGAATAGGTCGGTAACCAGCGGTAGCTTACTGCCTTCAATGTCTGGGCAGTAGATTACTGGGAAACGGCCCTCTTTAGCTAGCTTCTGCTGAATAACACATGGCTCAAGTACTGGTTTAAGTGGCTTTTTAACCTCTACATAAAAATCTGGGCCGGCTTCTCTTACCACCTGCAAGAATTGCCTTAGGTCCTTACTCATTGTAACCTCCTTATTAAATAATTGTCATATGACTAACGCGTTGTCCGAAAACTCGAACTTTTTAGTGATTTAGCTTTCAAACCTTCAAGTACCTTTTCTGGGGTCATCGGCAATGAGTGTATCCTGACGCCTATGGCATCATATAAGGCGTTGGCTATAGAAGGGGCTACATTGGTTATACCTGGTTCACCTACACCTTTAGCTCCAAAGGGACCCGAGGGAACTGGCTCCTCCACCAGTATTACTTCGATCTCCGGTATATCAAGAATTGAAGGAATCTTATATGTAGCGAAGCTATCGGATAAAGTTTCCCCCGTGCGCTTATCTACAATAAAATCTTCGCTCAGTGCATATCCCAATCCCTGTACGGCACCACCCTCGAGCTGCCCCTCCACATTCTGCGGGTTTATCGCTCGGCCAATATCATGAGCAATTACGTATTTTATTACCTTTATCACCCCGGTTTCAGTATCTACTTCTACCTCAGCAAAGCCCGCTTGAAAATTAGGGCAGTGGGTGCCGGATTGAAATGAGCCTGTAGCTGAGATATGCGCACCGGTTAACTCATAATTGTATATGGCATCATGCGATATTTCAGCTACGCTGACCCCCTCCTGGGGTGCTGCCTGAACATAGACTCGGCCCTCTTCTATATCCAGCTTATCAGCTGAAATCTTCAGTTTTTCAGCAGCTAGCTCCAGTACTTGCCGCTTGATTTTACTACCAGCATCCATCACTGCGTTTCCAATGACATAGGTTGAGCGGCTGGCATGGGAACCGATATCAAACAGAGTAACATCTGTATCTCCAGTCATCACATGGATGTCTTCGTAGCGTAGCCCCATGGTATCAGCAGCTATTTGACTGAGAACACCCAGTATACCCTGTCCCATTTCACATGGGCTCACTATAAGGGTGGCGGATCCATCTTCATGAAGCTTTATGGCGGCATTAGAGTGCTCCAGAAGGAAGCCGCCGGCGCCACTGGAGTGATTCATGATGGACATGCCTATACCGCGCCTCTTTCTACCTTCCTTTTTCTTGCCCCATCCACCCCACTTTTCCTTCCACCCTATTCTTTCAGCACCCAGCCTTATGCATTGCTCCAATCTACAATGTTCCAGAGGAACCGGTATAAAGAAACTGGATTCACCAACTGTTTTGATATTTTTCAACCTGAACTCCACAGGATCCTTTCCTATCTTCTCAGCCAACATATCAACCACCTGCTGCAGGACAAACGCTCCTTCAGGGTTACCATAGCCTCTAAAACCGCTGGTAGTGGGAGTATTGGTATAGACTATAGTCGCTTCACCTGAAATGTTGGGGCAGCGGAATAATCCCAGCGTCATCTGCATATTAACAGCAGTCGTCGTGCCGCTATGCGAGAAGTATGCACCCGCATCTGAAATTATCCTGTCGCGTATGGCGGTTATAGTACCATCTTTATTTGCCCCCATTTTTATAGACTGGCGCTGTTCTGTCCGGCTATTCCAACCAGCGAAGTCTTCTTCTCTGGTAACCTCTACTTTTACCGGCTTACCGGTCACCTTGGCCAGCATGGCGCATACTGGTTCCACACAGAGGCTGAGCCTGGCGCCAAAGCCCCCACCGACAGTTGGTGTTATCCACCTGATATCTCCCTCGCCAATGCCGAATATTCTCCTGGCAAAAGCCTTTTTGGCTAAATGTGGGTTCTGGCAAGGGGACCAAACGGTTAACCTCCCATCAGTGTCCCAGTAAGCCAGCGCGACGTCAGGTTCCAAATGGCAATGTTTTTGCTTTGAGTTCTGACCGGTGAATTCGGCTATATAATCAGATTCTTGAAACGCCTTTTCTACATCACCGCAGTTGAAAGCATGACTAATGTTAGCAGCAATATTACGCTCCTTACCCTCATGTATCACCGGCGCCCCGGGTTTCATGGCTTCCACCGGGTCGAATACTGGCGGTAGCTGCTCGTACTGTACTTCAATAAGATCCAGCGCTTGTTCAGCGGTGGATACATCAATGGCGGCTACCGCGGCTACCCAATCACCGACATACCGTGCCTTATCTGACAGGATATACTGGTCTAAAACCTCTCCCTCATAAACATGTGGAGGCAGTGCTTCAGCCATGGCCGACCTGGTAAACGGCGATTTGGGCACATCTTCGAATGTGATTATAGCTTCAACTCCAGGAAGTTTTTTTGCTTGGGAGGCATCGATTTTGGTGATTTTTGCGTGAGGATAGGGGCTCCTGAGAATCCTTCCTGCCAGCATACCCGGCAGTTTTATATCCGACCCATATTCGGCCGCGCCGGTAACTTTTGGTGCTGCATCCGGCCGGGGTAACCTCTTACCTACCGACGTTAATTCCTGCGCCATTAACCTTTACCTCCTTTCCTTATCCTTTCCGCTGCAGCTAATACTGCATCAACTATCTTTACATAGCCCGTACATCGGCATAGATTACCATCTAAAGCTGCTTTGACATCCTCTCTTGTGGGGGTTGGATTTTCATCTAATAGAGCTTTAGCCGTGAGAATCATTCCCGGTGTGCAGAAGCCGCACTGCACAGCACCATGGTCTATGAACGCTTGTTGAATAGGATGCAAAGTGTTGCCTTGAGCCAATCCTTCTATAGTCAGGATATTTTTATTTTTGGCAGTTACAGCAAGGGTTAAGCAGGAGAGTATGGGTTTACCATCAACTAACACAGTGCAAGCCCCACAATCGCCAGTGCCACAAGCATACTTTACCCCCGTGAGACCCAGTTTATCTCTTAAAACATCTATCAGAAGCATATGTGGCTCAATTATTACTTCGTACAATCTACCATTCACTTTAAAATTTGCTAATTCTTTTATCATTGTATCCCCCACTGTATTATGCTTTAGCCCTGGCTACTGCTTTTTCTAACGCATCTTTAACCAGTACTTTAACCATCTCTTTTCTGTATATGGCGGTTGACCGGACGTCGGTTATTGGTGTTACTGATTCAGCGGCAGCTTCCGCTGCTCTGGCGATTGTTTTTCCACTGAGTTTGTTTCCCTGGAGGATTTCCTCAGCTTCAGTAACCCTGATAGGAGTCGGCGCCACTGAGCCCAAAGCCATCCTTGCCTCCTTACACCTCTCATCGGCAACAGTTACAGTTACTGCGGCATTAACTTTGGCAATATCAGCCGCTGTCTTTGCCAGCTTCATGAAGGCACTACCTGTTCCAGTGGGCAGACTGGGCACAACTATCTCCGTAATTATTTCATGAGGTTCCAGGATAGTTTTACCTGCTGCAACAAAAAGGTGTTCAACTGGTATGACCCTGTCAGAATCAGCGCCGGTTATCTTTACCCTGGCAGCTAAAGCGAGTAAGGCAGGCGCTATATCTGATGCAGGCGTGGCTACACAAAGGTTACCAACAGCGGTGCCCATCGTCTTAACTTGAACTGAAGATATCTGATGAATTGCTTCATATAGAAGTATCCATTCCTTTTGAACCATCGGTGAAAGCTCTATTGACCGAAGGGTGACTAAAGCGCCAAACCTTAAGCCTGCCCCCTTGCCAGCATCAATATAATCTAGCCCGGGCAGCTTCTGGAGACTGACCACATATTGAGGCATTAGTTGGCGTAGTCTCATCTTCAACACCAGGTCCACACCACCAGCCATCACCTTTGCCCTGTCGCCGTAGATATTTAGAAGGCGTATCGCCTCATCAAGCGATGTGGGTTCGAAGAACTCGAAAGGCCTCAGCACTCGATACATAAGTCTATCCTCCTTGATTAAACATAAAAACCCACTAATCAGTTTTCCCCGAAGTTAATTTTAATTTATAAAGTCACGTAATGTGTTAGAACTTGTCCAACCTATTTACGACATTACTCATAGTACTCAGGCGCATGTTTTAAAGTTTCCCATTGCTCTAAGTCATGCCCAAAGAAGATCTGCCCTTTCTCTTTCTCTACTATCTCTCTGGTCTTCTTAAAGCTTCGGAGTTCCTCAGCAGCAAACCAGGTAAATGAATGAGGAATACCTGGAGCCTGGCCGTTAACAGGTATATCATAGTACATGCCTCTATGTTCGCAACCAGACATAATC
>Ga0209986_10002389_pt1 | contig 17192 bp, 14 predicted proteins | sample BlataG_FD_183168 | JGI IMG/M metagenome (GOLD analysis project Ga0209986, IMG submission 183168) | Deep subsurface microbial communities from Black Sea to uncover new lineages of life (NeLLi) - Black_00105 metaG (SPAdes) (version 2) | ecosystem: Environmental > Aquatic > Marine > Oceanic >...
GCTGGGAATCGTGGTCCTCACCACCGGCCGCTCTGGGGCAATTATTGCCAGCGTTTCCGATATCTTTACCACAATCAGGACCGTGGGAATAGCAGTAGGGAATTCAGCTAGAGCCGCGGATTTGATCGGACAGATCGCCGAGCAGATCATCATAATAGAGAGCGCTGTCTTGGGGCGGGAGCCAGTGCAGGTGGCTTTTCTCTATATGTCCGTCCCCGACACCGCACCCTATGCCATTGGTTCTGGTTCGATCGAGAACGAGCTGATCCTCCGTGCCGGTGGGACCAACGTTTTTGCAGACATCTTTGGATTTCCCCCGGTGAGCCTGGAGGAAGTCCTCGCTCGCGATCCGGAAGTTATCTTCACTGATCCCGACCATGTAGAGAACGTTCTTGAAAGTCAGCTTCTCCGGGGTGTCACCGCCGTCCGAGATGGGCAGGTCTTCGGGATCAAGGCCAGCTATAGCACCTCCACCAAGGTTGCCGAGGTTCTCAGGGTAATGAGTGAGTTCCTTCATCCAGAAGAATAACGATGCGTAGAAGTCCACGGGGATATCGAAGGCGGGTTTTCGTTATACTGCTTGCTTTGGCTGCGGTTACCCTTGTTGCAGGTGTAATCGTTGGGCCCGTTTACATCCCTATCTCAGATGCATTTTCTCACCTAATAGGACGGGGAATCTCCGCTGATGGTTCCCCGTCTGTTTCTTACCTGATTATCTCTCAGATCAGGCTGCCGCGAGTGTTATTAGGTCTGTTGGTGGGTTGTGCACTTGCCATTTCGGGTGGAACCATGCAAGGGCTGTTCCGCAACCCGCTGGCTAGCCCGTACGTCCTCGGGATCGCCAGTGGTGCCTCTACTGGCGCGTCTTTGATCATCCTCCTCAATTTACATGGTGTGCTCTTTCTTTCCCTGGGAGCCTTCATCGGGGGTTCCCTTGCAGTGGGAATTGTCTACCAATTAGCACAGGAACGAGACAGAAAAACCTCCGTCTACACGTTGATCCTCGCTGGGGTGGCTGTAGGAGCACTCTTTTCGGCTGTGACCAGTTTTATTATCTTCTTGAGTTCAGGCACCGAGCGGATGACCGACGTCATCTTCTGGATCATGGGGGGATTGGGGCGAGCTAATTGGACCTACTTGTACGTATTAACACCGATCGTTGCGCTCGGAAGCGTAATATTGATTGTCTTCTCGCGTGACTTAAACGCGCTCGCCATGGGGGAGGAAGGAGCATTCCACCTGGGAATCAATCCAGAGACGAGCAAGCGCATCATGTTGGGTGTGGCGACCCTTCTTACTTCATCTGCTGTTGCCTTCGCCGGCACTATCGGGTTTGTCGGCCTGATCATCCCGCACATCATGCGGCTAATCATGGGACCTGATCATCGCTTCCTCTTACCAACGACGGCCATTGCGGGAGCTATCTTTCTCGTCTGGGCCGACATGGTGGCTCGAACCGTAGTTCAGCCGGCTGAACTCCCAGTAGGGATCATCACCGCCTTCCTAGGCGCTCCCTTCTTCCTCTACCTGCTAAAGACGAAGAAAGCGAGGATGTAATGGATATCACAATAAAAGGATTGGGCTTCTCCTATAACGGGAAACCCGTTCTGGAAGAGATCAGCCTGAGCATACAGAAAGGAGAAACCTTCGCTATTGTGGGCCCGAACGGATCAGGGAAGACCACGCTCCTTAAGAACATCTCAGGGGTCCTCACTCCCGATGCAGGTGCGGTCTACCTGGACATGAAGCGTGTAACTGACCTGTCGACTCGGGAGATCGCTCGTCATTTGACAGCCGTGGAGCAAGAGCGAGAGGTTGGGTTCGATTTTACCGTGCGCGAGGTGGTCGCTATGGGGCGCATCCCTTATCAGGGTCGGTTTGCAAGAGAAACCAAAGAGGATGAACGACGGATCATAGAGGCTATGGAGCTTGCCAACGTGATCTCCTTCGCCGACCGTCCCATCCGTGAGCTTTCAGGAGGGGAAAAACAGCGTACGTTTCTTGCTATGGCTCTGTCGCAAGAACCGAAGGTACTCCTTTTAGATGAGCCGACGACTCATCTCGACATCAACTATCAAATCCAGATCATGGAGATCGTCCGTCAGCAGACCAGAACCGGTTTGACCGTGCTGATGGCACTCCATGATCTCAACCTGGCCGCACAGTACGCGGATCGGGTAGCCTTGGTGCACCGCGGGCGGCTATTGGCCATCGGTGAACCAAAGGAGGTTTTGACCCCGTCCAATATCAGGAGGGCGTTTGAGACCGACGTGATCGTAGGACATAATCCCCTAACGAACTCCCTCTACATCAACACAGTCCCATATCGGCGCAAGGTATCAACCCCACTGGGAAAAGTTCACGTCATCTGCGGAGGGGGAAGCGGCGTAGCCGTCCTCCACGCACTCGCCGATCGCTTTTCCTTGAGCGTGGGGGTCATCTCCCCACTGGACTCCGACTTTCAGGCAGCACAGCGCCTGGGCGCAAAAATCGTGATAGATGCTCCATTTGCCCCTATCTCCCCAAAAGCGTATAAAGAAAACCTCGATACGATGCGGTCAAGTGATGGGGTGGTAATCTGCGATACCCCGTTTGGTCCTGGAAATCTTCCGAATTTGAGGGCTGCCTTAGAGCTAGAGAACAAGGTCAACATCTACATTCTCAACCCGGAAGAGATCGAGAAGAGGGACTACACAGAGGGACAGGCGGCACAGCTTGTCCGCCAGCTCGTGCGATCCGGCGCCGTTCCGATAAGCAGTGTCAAGGAGCTTGAAAGGCACCTCGCCGCCGACTACTGCAGCACCGATCGCGGTGTGAATTAACAGATGGAAGCCCGTCACCACCAGGATTGCCCTTGGCAAGTCGCCCACCTACGGTGTAGAATGAGGGCATGGCGAAGAGACAGAAAGACATATTGGCATTGATTAAGTCAACTCCTCTTTCGGATAAGAAAAGACGGATCGCAAAATACATTCTAGATAATTACACCGAGGCGTCGTTTCTCACCGCAGCGGAGCTTGCCCGTCGGGCCGATGTCAGCGAACCGACGGTGATCCGGCTCGCCACTGACCTTGGCTACTCAGGGTTCCCGGAGATGAGAAGTGCCTTGCAAGACAAGGTACAGAGCAAGCTGACCACCCTTCACCGACTGAAGGAGAGTCATCGCTTTAAGTCAAGTAGAAACCCTGCCATCCAATCCCTGGTTACCGATATGAGCAATCTAGAGAACACGCTGCATAATCTTGATGTCAGGACACTGAATCGCGTAGTCAACCGGATTGTGCAGGCGGACAAGGTAATCGTTCTCGGTTACAAAATGTCAAGCTGCCTGGCAGGGTTCCTGCAAATGGCACTCAAGAAATCGATCGACAACACAGTCGCCGTTACGACAAGCACTGGGCTGTTTCATGAGGAATTAGTCTTTACGACCGAAAGGTCGGCAGTAATTGCGATCTCCTTTCCCCGCTACACTAAAGCTGTTGTCCAGGACTTTCGTGTAGCGCAGGAGAAGGGCGTTACGACTATCGCCATCACCGATTCAGAGCTCTCCCCACTAATTAACTACGCCACAGATTACCTGTTAGCACGGTGTGATTTCGTCTCGTATATCGATTCATTCGCCGCGGCGATGTCCCTGTTATGCGCTATTGCTACTGCGGTCAGCATCAAGACGGAGGCCGAAACGCTCCCCCGCCTGGAAGAGCTGGAAGAGATGTGGGAAAACAGAAAGGTCTTCTTCTGACGTTTCTCTTGATCGGTTCTTCTCCATAAGGTAGGATTCGCTCCACAATGAGTAAGTCTGCATTGATTGCTTCTCTAAAAGTGATCCAGTCAAAAAGGGGATGACTATGGCAACAGGTGAGGCAGATCAGAAGGACGCATTCCGACAACTCGAAGAACGTGATGTTCGCTTCATCAATATCCTGTTCACCGATTTATTGGGTGAACTAAAGAGTGTCGAAATTCCCCTCGCCCAGTTTGAAGACGCACTGGACACTGGTATCAGCTTCGATGGCTCCTCCATACGAGGCTATGCTGATGTCGCCAATGCGGATATGTACCTAAAACCTGATCTTACCACCCTCAATGTATACCCCTGGCTCACACCGCTTCAGGGTCAGGACAAACAGTATGCCACTGCCGGGGTCATTGCCGATGTCTATACTACAGAGGGAGAACCCTCCATCCGAAGTCCGCGCTGCATCCTGAGACACTTCTTGCAGAAGTCATCCGAACGAGGGCACGAGTTCTTCGTCGCAGTTGAACCGGAGTTCTTTCTGTTCCCCAAAGGTGAGATACCAGCAACCCGTAGTGAGGTCACCGGTAAGGCGGGATACTTTGCTCTTGTCCCTGCCGATGCGGAGGAGACGGTACGAAAAGCGATCGTCTCAAGCCTTCTTGAGATGGATATCGCTGTAGAAAAATCTCATCACGAGATCGAGCCGTACATCAACGAACTATCCTTCAAGTATGCCGATCCAGTGACCACAGCCGATCGTCTCATGATCGTAAAGTTTGTCGCCAAGAGTGTTGCCGCCCAATACGGATTTCAGGCCGTGTTCATGCCAAAGCCGATCGCAGGGTTTGCCGCAAGTGGGATGCACGTCCACTTCTCCATGTTCAAAGAAGGGAAGAACGCATTCTACGATCAGGAAGATGAGATGGGACTGTCAGCGCACGCCCGGTTCTTTATCGGTGGATTGATTGAGCACATAAGCGCTGTAACCGCACTGACCAATCCAACAATCAACTCCTACAAGCGGCTTGTTCCCGGGTTTGAGGCACCGATCAACATCGCCTGGGCGCGCAAGAACCGCTCGACCCTCATCCGTATTCCGGCAACCCCCAACCCTGAGAAAGCAACTCGAATCGAGCTGCGCTCCCCAGATCCCTCTGCCAATCCGTATCTCGCCTTCACCGCAATCCTCGCCGCTGGGATGGACGGAATTGAGCGTTCGATCGATCCCCCCCGGGCCATAGAGGAAAACATCTACCGGATGAGCGACGAAGAAAAAAAAGAGAGAGGAATAGAGCCCCTACCCCATTTCCTTGAGCAGACGCTAAGGGCACTAGAGTCGGACAGCATCATCACGGAGGCGATTGGACCAGAGGCAAGTACATACCTTATCCAGACGAAATGGGAAGAGATCGCCGCGTTCAACCAGTCGGTCACCGACTGGGAACGGCGGCAATACCTCGACGTTTAACCCTTCTGAGAAGGTCGCACTGCCACTCTCTGTTTAGCGGGTGTTGTCCTCTTGTAGGGCAAAGGAAGTCGGATATCGAACCGGCGGCGAATCTTCCTATCGATCTTGCCAGGAATAAGTGCAGTGCGCTCCTTATCCAGGATCTCCCGCGCAACTTGTCGGGCTCCTTCTCGAACGTCGCTTGCTTCGCCATTTCGTGCCTGGAGATGTTCTCGAGTGAGACGTGTCGGTACATAGAATTCATCGCTACGGGCATGTCTAAGCGTGTGTTTGTGCGTAAGGAAACGCCCACCTGGCCCAACTTCCTTGATGACGTCAAAGGCCAGGGTATCATCATCCACCTTAATCCCCTGGAGCACGCGCAGGGCCATGCCGTTGATGTCGTTATCGATAACGAACTGCTCATAGGCGACCGTCATCAACGAGTCAAGGACGCCGGCAGAATGATGAACGTAGTCGCCGCCCGATAGCGAAACCTGGAGAATGTTCAGCGCTTTCTCATAGCCGGCCTGAATATCCGGGAGTTTTGCATCCGCCCCCCCAGCGTCCGAGTAGATGGGAACCTTGATATGCTGGGCAAGCAACACCGCCGCTGCATTCATCATCCCTGCCTCGATCGCTCCCCCGAGGAAACCCATGTTCCACATATCGGCAACGCCGGGAACGGCCCCGTACAGAATCCGCGCGCCCGGGGCGATAATCTGGGAGAGGGCGACCGCGAACAACTGTTCGGCGTGAACAAGGCTCAATAGGCCAGCCAGGGTGGCTGGAGCCGATAATCCGGTTACCGGGGCGCTGGATAAGGCAATGGGAATCCCATTTCTCAAGGTTACCTCCGCAATCCCTGCTACCCGTGTGTCAAGTTTAAGGGGGCTGATCATGCAAGAGGCAACAAATGAGATGAACGGCCGCATGCGCAACGCTTCCCGGCTGCCAGCGATCATAGCGGCCATGGTAATAACGTCCTTTACCGCCTGGGGATCGGTTGCGGATTCCTGAACGTTCTTCGTCGTTCCGGCCAGTGCTGCGTAAAAGCTGTTAATCGTGACAATATCCGCGGGAACATCATTACAGACAACGGGACACTGGTAGAAATTGACATTATCCAAGTGTTCCACCAACCAGGCCAGGTCATATTGATCCTGCAAGGTAGAAGGACGCAGATGACCCGACTCCAAATCCAGAACACGTACTGTAGCCCCTCCGCTTCCCAAATGGACATGGCGATCGCCAACCCACATATCGTTTTCCCGCGTGCGACCAGCCATCAAGAACTGCGAGGGAGCAAGCGAGACAAGGTCACCCACGAGAACAGGAGATAATCTCACCCTCTGCTCGTTTCGGTCGACCGAGGCGCCAACGCGACGAAAGAGATTCAAATAACGCTCATCTTTGACAGATACTCCGACTTCCTCAAGGATGCGCAAGGATGTTTTGTGAATCTGCTCGACTTTTTTCGTGCTGAGAAGGCGCAGTTTCCGTCCCTGCAAACCTTTTTGTGGCATGCTCTTCCCTCTTTACGCAGAATCCCTTGATGCGCTACTCGCCTTCCATTGACAGCCGAGCGGCAAGCATTATAGAGCCAGCCTCCCTTTCTAGCAAGACCTATTTGATAAATCAACAAGACATTTGTCGCCAAATTTAAGCAGCCTGTTGTCCTAATCGGTAGGGAAAGCTGAGAGGCTGCTTTTTTAGGTTCAGCGCGTTATACCACCGCGAATGTTGAACGATAAAGGCGTTCAATCTCACTTGCTTCGGGATGGCACAGATTTGTCATCGTGTTGACGTTCGTTGCCGCCCGCTTTGACATGACATCAAGATCGCTCTCGCAAACGGTGATCACTTCACTAGCGAGGCCATGCCGCCTATGGATATCCGTAAGAACCTCTGAGAAAGGCTTTTCAGAAGAGTGTAGGCTTGGATGCCCCGCCCTTTGGGCAGGGAGCTGAACTCTCTAAGACCAATGGAATTTGATTCTCCTCTCCTCTTTCATGGACTGCCCGGCGTTAAGATCGATTACCTGCGCGCCCGCTTCGAGCTGATTGCGGGCCAGCCATCGTCTTTCTCCTTCATCACTCTACCGACCTGCAAGCGCGTTGACTTGATCAGCTCCCCTATTACAAAGAACATGCAGCCTTACTTCCTAACTATTCATCCGTTTTGGTGCCAAGATGTTAAAGTGAGCCCTGATCTTCGTATCTATCTCGGGGGAAATCATGTTCAGTCGCTTTCGTCGGAGGATCTCCCGTGCTACCGCACGCGCCCGGGCACGTGTCTCCAGTTTACCACCTTTCTCCCACTCCACGCGGGATCTACGGTCTGTTACAAGCGGTGAGAAACGACTGCCATCTCGAAGGTGTTTTAAAGTGTGTCTTTGTGTAAGATAGTTTCCTTTCAGTGTCGCCTGTTTAATCACCTCTACCGCCAGGGTGTCTTCGTTCACTAAGATTCTCCGCAGAGCCCGCAGGGCCATGCCATTTATGTCGTTATCAATAACGAACTGTTCATAAGCCACGGTCAACATCGACTCAAGCATCCCGGCCGAGTGATGAATGTAGTTACCTCCCGCTAAGGCAATCAGGATGATGTTCATTGCTTTCTCGTAACCGGCCTGGATATCCGGCACCTTCGCCTCAGTCAGCCCTGCCTCACTGTAGATGGGAACATCGATCAGCCCCGCTAACTGGACGCAAGCCGCGTTGAGCAGCCCTGATTCAATCGCCCCACCCATGTACGCCATTGTCCGCATGTCAGCTACCCCTGGCACGGGTCCGTACAGAACCCGAGCCCCCTCACGGATGGCCTGCGTCAGAACGATGCCGGAGAGCTCCTCCGCGTGTACCTGCACCAGCGAACCGGCCAAGGTAGCTGGAGCCGTCGACCCGGACACGGGCGCGGAGGAAAGCGCGACTGGAATGTCCTCCTCTACTGCGGTCAAGAGCACCTTGCTAGCTGTAGTATCGAGTTTCAATGGGCTGACCATCCATGAGGTCACAAAGGAGATGATCGGCTTCTCCTGCAGCGCCTTCTTATTCCCAGCGATCATCGCCGCAAGCTCGATAACCTGCTCCACCTTTTCTGCCGAGCTGGCGGATGCCATCACATGCTTGTTGGTATTGGCCAGGCAGATGTAAAACTTGTTGACATCAAGCTCTTCCTGGGGTACATCCCGAGCCACAACCGGGCGCAGCAAAAAGTGAATGTTTTCCAGGTTCTCAACCAGCCAAGCGATATCCCCCAGATCGGCCAACGTTGGCTCGCGAACCTCTCCGCTCTCAAGGTCCAGGATGTTAATCGCCGCTCCACCCGTTCCTAGATAAACTCGCCGGCCACCCAGATCGAGCGGGGAAATCTCTCCGCGGCCGTAAAGGAGGACGCGGTGGGGGACCTTCTCCAATGCCTCTTTTACAACACGAGAGGGGATCCTTACCCGACCATCCTTTTCGACCTTACACCCTGCATCAGAGAAGATTTGAAAAAAAGGCTCACCACCCACCTGGATACCAACTTCATCCAGGACGGTGAGTGCCGATTCGTGAATCCGCGACAGCTCAGCTTGCGGCAGGACCCGGTACCCACCACCACTCAGCCCGTCAGATCCCATAAAAAGATCCCTCCTTATATGGAAAGAAATATTTCATATACACAGCAAAGTAGTATTCCATTCCTAGAGGATTCTACAAAACTTGCCTTGCCACTTCAAGCTCAAGCACGATTAGTTATCATTCCAAAGAGAAACTCACAGCATTCTCGCCGCTTCTTTACGGAAAATAACGCGGTTTTACTTGCCGAAACAATGACAGTGGGAAAATCTCCTTATTCTCTCTACCAAGCACGGTTCAACCTCACGAAGCAAGCCCATAGTCCTTGATCAGCTCCTTGAGCTTCTCGTCCTCCCCTTCCAGCATATGATAGCAGTGCTCGTCAGATGGAAAGGTGCCTTCCTTGACCTCCTTGATGTATTCAGTCATCGCGCCGGTGATCACCTCAGCAACGTTGGCGTACTTCTTGACGAATTTTGGCGTAAACGCCTGAAACTGACCGATCAGATCGGAGACGATCAATAGCTGGCCGTCGCAGTCCGGGCCGGCACCAATGCTCAACACCGGGATGGACAGTTTCTTAGAGATGAAGCCTGTAACCTCCGGGGGAACAGCCTCCAATAGAAGCAACTGCGCACCGGCTTCTTCGATCACCAGGGCATCTTCGATTAGGAGCTTTGCTGAGGCGACCGTGCGGCCCTGCGCCTTGTGGCCACCGAGCTGGCCGGAGCTCTGCGGAGTAAGCCCGATGTGTCCACAGACGACGATTCCCGCATCCAGGATCGCCTTGATGCGACTTACTACCCGCACCCCTCCCTCCAGCTTAATCGCGTCTACTCCTGCCTCCTTTAGGAACCGCCCAGCGTTTCTTACAGCGTCTTCATCGCTTGCCTGATAGCTCATGAATGGCATGTCACCCATAACAAAGGCCATCGGGGCAGCACGACGCACCGCTTCGGAGTGAACAATGCACTGGTCCATTGTCACTGGAACAGTCCCTTCATAGCCGTAGACGCACATCCCTAGGGAGTCCCCAACCAGAAGCATATCCATTCCCGTGGCCTCAGCAAACTGAGCCGTGGGGTAGTCATAGGCGGTCAGCCAAGTGATCTTTTCGCCGCGCTTCTTCATCGCCTGAAGCGTCTTGATCGTTACTTTTTTGCGAGTCTCACCCATTATTATCTCCTCTCCTTTCATAAAAAAATAACAAGAAATCGTTACTTACCGGATCAATAAGAAAAACTCCGGCCTCCTCTTTACTAGGCATGGTTCATACTAGAGATTTCGCCAGCTTGGTCGCACTGGCTGCATCCGGAGCGTAAGCATCGGCACCGATCTTGTCAGCGTACCCTTGGGTAACCGGCGCCCCTCCGATCATCACCTTGATCTGATCTCGAAGGCCGGCCTGTTGGAGCGCATCGAGGACCTCCGGCATGTGGATCATCGTCGTTGTTAACAGCGCGGACATACCAATGATATCAGGCTTGTGTTCCTTTGCCGCCTTGACGAACTCCTCGGCCGTTATTTCCGCCCCGAGGTTTACGACCTCAAAGCCCGCTCCTTCGAGCATCATCGCCACAAGGTCCTTACCGATATCGTGCAGGTCACCTTCGACGGTACCGATCACGACCTTACCCCGTGCCTTCACCCCGGCATCAGCCAGCAGTGGCTTCAAGACTACCATCGCGCTTTTCATCGCCTCAGCCGAGATCAGCATCTCCGGGACATAGCGGTCTCCGTTCTCGTACTCTTCTCCAACGATGTCCATCGCCGGTGTAAGCGCTTCATCGAGAATCTGGGGAGCCCTTAGCCCTTGCGAGACTGCTTCTTTTGTCAGCTCGATGGTTTTATCGCCGTCTCCGTCCAGCACCGCCCGCTTAACCCTTTTCAACAACGATTCTTGATCTGTCACTCCTCTTACCTCCTTTATCCTTCTGACTTTAACTGGGTTCCTTCTCTATTAAGGGACCTTTCTCTTACATGGATGCACGAGGCATCTATCCTGCGTGTGTCCCCAATTGCTTCAGGACTTGGGCGATACGATCCAGTGCCGCGTTGATCTTCGTCAGAGAAGTTGCATAACAGAGGCGCAAAAACCCTTCTCCAAACTCTCCAAAAGCTGTCCCTGGAAGCAGGGCAACGCCAGCTTCTTCCAGGAGGTAATCCGCAAGTTCATCGACCGGCTTTCCAAACGCCTTCACATTCGGGAATACATAGAAGGCGCCATCAGGTTTCTGACAGCAGACACCGGGTATATCACGCAGACCAGCAACGATTCTATCACGCCGCTTTTTGAACTCCGCACGGGCTCTCTCTACTTGCTCCTGAGGACCCCTCAATGCTTCAATACCGGCATATTGAGTGAAGGTAGCGGTACAGCCAATGGAATGGGTCAGCAGGAGTCCAACCCGCTCGGCCAACTCTGCTGGCATAATGCCATACCCGAGACGCCAGCCCGTCATCGCGTATGTTTTAGAAAAACCGTCCACAACAATAGTGCGCTCTTTCATCCCTGGCAAGCTGGCTATGCTGACATAGGGAATCCCATCATAGATCAAGCGGGAGTTAATCTCATCGGAGAGAATCCAACAATCATGATCTTTAGCGATGACAGCAATCCGCTCTAGGTCAGATGAGAGCGTGATACCGCCGGTAGGGTTTCCAGGGGAGTTCAATATAATCATCCGGGTTCGATCGCTGACTAACTCCTTAAGGGCATCCAAATCGACACTGAACCCCTTTTCTTCAAGCAGAGGAACCGGTACCGGCTTCCCTCCAGCGACTCGGATCATCGCTTCATACGTGGGATATCCGGGATTCGGGTAAAGCACCTCATCACCAGGCTCGACCAGTGTCAGAGTGGGGAAAAAGAGTAAAGGCTTTGCCCCAGGTCCGATAACCACCTCCTCAAAACGCACCTGGAACCCGCGTCGGCTCCTAACGTCCTCTGCTACCGCCTCGCGTAACTCGCTCAAGCCAGGGGATGGATTATAACGGGTTTTACCCTCAGTGATGGCTCGAATTCCAGCCATGGCAACGTTAGGAAAGGTCTGAAAATCGGGTTGGCCGATCTCCAAATGAATGATATCCCGTCCTTGCTCTTCCATCCTCTGGGCCTTAGCCAGGACAGCGTAAGCCCCCTCAGGCTGCAAGTAGCTTACCCGTTCAGTAAAAGGCATTGGCTCTCCTTCTCTTATGATCCTTTTCTCGACAAGATCCCTCTATTTGATCTTATGCCTCTCCATAGTGCTCATGATTTCCTGGACGACCTCCTCCGGCAGCTTCTCCACCTCATAATCTTTGATGATCTCTTTAACCTTCGCATTCAGCCGCTGACTCGTAGCCAAAGAACCGTTTTCCTGCCACTTCTCCAGCATAGAACGGTCGAAGAAACGTGGTTCCCAGAAGTCGCGGAAGCGAGCCACGGTCTCCTTGGTTGCGAGGAAGTTACCACCAGGACCTACCCTGTCTATCTCGTCAACCATCAAAGTCTCATCTGACACTGGAATACCCGACATAATATGGTCCGTCATTGCCACCAATTCATCGGTCAACACAATCAGCTCAAGTGATGTAGTAAGGCCACTCTCCATATAGCCGACATCGTGAATTAGGTTACACCCAGTCAATTTGGCCATTAGGGTCGCCATGGTTGCCTCAACGGCAGCTTGTTCATCCAATACCTTGGCATCGGAACAACCGCTATAGCCCCATGTAGGCATGTCATAGTATCGACCGAGTTGAGCCACCCCTGCCTTTGTCAATTGAAATTCCGGTGATCCATAGCAGATCTGTACGCTTTTCATATCAAAATGGTGTGGTCCTGCTCCATAGATAAAGGGAGCACCGGGGTTCTTTAACTGATGCAAAACCAGGCTGGATAGGATCTCTGCATTGCAGAGGGCCATCTCCCCCGCCAGGTGAATAGGGCCGGTACTTCCCATCATTGGAGCCGGCGAATGGACGACTGGCAACCCTGTCTCTGCCATGAGCAACAGCTTGTCCAAGGCGGTCTCACTCTGTTGTAAAGGTGAAGTGGGTTCGGAATAAAGAAGAATATTCGGCCTTCTTCGTAAGTCTTCTTGATTCTCACGCAGCAGTGTAGCCATTTCGATGATGGCTTCCATGTCATTGCGGTCGTTACAGACGACGACGGACGGTTTTTCGGAGTATTGCAGCATGTTAGCGAACTGCCACTGGTAGTGCGACATCCCTTCCGGTGCATCGGTAGGGATTCCTATACTCATGAGAAAGTGGATGTTTGGCAGAGCGTCGCAGACCCGGTAAGCATCGCATATATCTTTCGTTGTCCAATCCCGCAATTCGCCGGAGAAGGGATCTGGATAGTGTGTGGTATCGGACCCAGGACCAAAGTAAACGTTTGTGCTCTCAAGGAACATTGCTGGATCTCCAGTGCGATCGCATAGGACGACTCGACTAGGGGCTGTTTCAATGGCCCTTTCAGCCATGTCGGGGGGGAATCGAACGAGGTTCCCATCGGTAATGAAGGCCCCGGCATCTTTAAGCAATTTCAATGCCTCTTTGTGCTCAAACCGCACCCCGGTGCGACGGAGCACTTCCAAAGAGGCTAGGTGAATATCCTTAAGCTGGCTCTCTGAGAGCAACGTAAACCGAGGTCCCCAAAACGGTGCATTATTGGCTTTTTTCATTAACTCCTCCTTTGAACCTGTTCGAGTAAATCTTTGTTGCCACTTAGTTTTAATCTCAAGTCCTACCTTAAATTATTTCACCGCCTCGGGGGGTGTAGTAAGTCCCAAACGAGCTACTACACCCCCCAAGTGCTCTGCAGTGAAAGGTTTTGTTTCATAAGGGGAGAGAGTCTGTGTAATGGCCTCCTTTGAGCATTTATTCTAACGTCCAATGCCTATCCATTTCTCTCAGTTGTTCTGTAAGTTCAAAAGGAACATCCGCAGGCCCGTAGGCCTCCATGGCTGCCAGCGTCTTGCGATTGACCCTTTCCTCAAACGTGTCATAGCACAAGGAAGGGTCAAATGAGCCGCGGTCCAATAAACCGGGATACCAGGCGTCCCGGAAATGGGCCAAGGTGTCCGGATGAGAAACATATTGACCTCCAGGCCCAACCTCCTCCATTAAATCCAAAGCCAGCGCTCTCTTATTGACCTCGAACCCTTCCAGAGAACGGCATATCATGCTGATGATCTCATCAATGGCCACGATCATCTCCGGTATAAGAAGTTGTGCACCCCCAAAGAGGCCTACATCATGGATAAGGTTAGAGCCGCTCAGTACGGCTAAGTAACAAGAGGATGTGGCCTCAAGCACGGCTTGTCCGTCAAACCTTTTCGAATCCCCCGTTCCAGCCGTCCCAAAGGAAGGCAGTTTAAAGTAGTGCGCCATCTCTGCCACACTAGCGCACATGAGTTGAAGCTCTGGCGCTCCGAAGGCAAAGGAGGCCGTCTTCATGTCCATCAGCGACGGCATTGCCCCCATGATAAACGGCGCTCCGCGTTGAGATAACTGATGAACAACCAGTCCAAATAGGGACTCCGCGCACCCTTGTGCTACCGCTGCTGCCATATGCTGGGGGGCAGTTGCCCCCATGGCCAAAAACGGGGAGTAGAGCAGCGGAATCTGGTGTTTTGCACAATAATATACCTTTTGAAGCGACGCATCCGGGTTGACCAACGGGGAGATCGGTTCGGCATAATGGATCAAGAAAGGGCGCTGTTGAAGCTCCTCTTTACCTCCGGCCACGAACGCAGCCATCTCGTGAATATTCTCTAAATCCTTCATGCGCTGACAAATATCAAGAATCGGTTTTGAGGAATTCAGGATACACTGCTTAAAGGAGATCCGCTCAGCCAGCCTGACATCCCGGTCAGCGGCAAAACCGGCTGGCATCAGGAAACTGATGTTAGAAAGATCATCCGCCAACCGAACGATCCACGCGATATCCTCCTCTAGACACTCCCGGTACTCACCTGTCCGCGGATCCAGTATCGTCGGTCCATCTACACTGGCTCCGAAGTATGTGTTGTAACCACTGAGGTAAAGCGCTTCTTCCCCTGCTTGGTTGTAAATTGTTATGCAATTCGGGGCCGAATGAATCGCCTCCTCCACTAGGACAGCGGGCAGTTTCACCCGATTTCCATCCACTTGAGCTCCGGCCTGTCGGAGGGTCTCGACGAGCTGCGACTGCGTGGTCTTCATTCCAATCCGCTCTAGAATTCCCAAAGCAGCTCCGGCAATCTGGTGTCGTTGGTGCTGGGAAAGGAGCTGGAACCTTGGGTAGCCCGAATCAGCTTGTGTAAGGGAACCCTCAGCTTGCATCAGTTACTCACCCCCCCTTTTTTTGCGCTTCTTCCATTGCATTCAGGCTGAAACCATTTCGGAGCGGGTCATCAGGGGACATGATGAAATCATGCACGCCGGTTATATAAGCTGTACCGGTTACTTGAGGAATGACGGCTTTTCTGTCGGCAAAATCCGTCTCCTTCAGCAGTTTTCCGGAGAATTCAGTTTTAATTATGCTATAGTACGAGCTCGGAACCCCGAGAGGCTTGAGTCCGCTGGCGTATTCCCAGGCCATCTGGGCGCAGGTCCCCGTTCCACAAGGAGATCGATCAATCACACCCCCCTCGTGAATGACCACATTTGTCTCATTATGCTCCCCATCTACAAAGCGAATTCGCTCCAGCTTAGTCTGTCCGCTAAGAGGATGCCTAAATACCATTTGTTCATTAATTATCCTCATTATCCTATGGGCTACGCTATTTAGGCGTTCAAGGTCTGCCACCTTGACACTGAGCCCAACCCCCTTTGCTTCGACAATGCCAAAAAAGTTGCCGCCATAGCTTAAGTGGACAGGGATTTTGCCCAGCTCTGGAAGCTCGACCTCAACGGTTTCGAGAAAATAGGCGGGAACGTTGATGAGATCAACACTGCGCCCCCGATCATCCTCCACCCTAGCCACTGTCTTGACCAATCCGGCAGGGGTATCGAGGATAACCTCGGTTCTCTCACCCAATGGTTGCACAACGCCCATTTCAATAAGGGTGGTTACGACGCCGATTACTCCATGGCCGCACATATCGGCATAGGCAGACGGATAGATGAAGATGACGCCAACGGAAGCCTCAGGGCTTATTGGCTCAGTAAGCACGGCACCGAACATGGCTTGATGCCCCCGTGGCTCCTGCATCAGGCTAGTTCGTAAGGCATCGTAATGCTTCTCCAACCAAGCCTGCCGCTCTACCATAGTCGGAATGTCGTTAATCGCCGGGTCAAGGCCGTTGACGATCACCCGAGTTGGCTCTCCAGCCGTATGAGAATCAACGGTCGTTACCGAAGCCTTTGCTCTTAAAGCGGCAATCAACTCCGTGTTCATCTCGCCTTCCTCGCTTCTCCTTCCCGGGAATCGCTAACATTGAGGTATTTAATAAATTCGTTCCGGATATACTCTAAATGTCTAGTGATAATCTTTTCCATTCCTTGGGGGTCACCTGCCCTGATCCCCTCTATCAAGTCTTTGTGTTCCTCATAATTCCGCTTTGCTGGAATCTGTACTTTCCTGGCCTTCTCTGCAATCATGGGCAAAAGCTGCTGCATGAGGCCGACAAGAACCTCGTTATGCGCAGCGCGTGCCATCTGTAGATGCACGGTTACCGTGTGCTCGGTCGGGTCCTCGCCCCTCCCTATAGCCTCCTGAACTTCTCTCAGTGCCTCTTCCATGGCCTGAATATCATCGTCAGTAGCTCGTTGACTCGCCAGTACAGCGATTGTCCGCTCCACTGACTCACGGGCCTCCAACAGGTCGAAGAAGATCTCGTCTTGCAGCAGGATCTTTTGGAGATTATTAGCTTGCAGAGGCAACTCGTAGCCATGCGCCACGTAGTATCCCTTCCCCGGTTTTGATTCCAGAACACCTAAGACAACCAAGGCATGGAGTGCCTCGCGAATAGTCGATCGAGCAACACCAAACTGTCCCATCAACTCTTGCTCAGAGGGCAACTTGTAACCGGGATCTACCTCCTCGCGCTCCATGTAAGAAGTAATCTGCCCAATCAGCGCCTGTGTTGCCGATCTTCGCTCAAGCCGTTGGAATTGCATACCTATCATACCTGTTTGATGAGTATACAAGACCTTATCACGCAGAGGAAGCTTTGTCAAGAGGCCACGCCATTTCATACCATCTGCCATCGTGAGGTAGTTTGGGACCGAAATCCGCCGGATTCGGTGGGTAGTCTAGAACTGGACTTCACACGCACTTCACGTAGGTTTGTTGTTCTGTGAATTTGATAAAGCTCCTCTCTTTTTCTTGATGATCCCTGCAATTTCGTTTTGCTTGTCCTCGGGCAGAGGGACAGGTCGGTGAGTTTCCAAGATCTTTTTGACCCGCTCGTTCGCTTGCTCCCGCAGGCTCTTACCACCTGCGGCGGCCCAGTTGGACGCAACGGTCGAA
>Ga0209986_10002390_pt1 | contig 17191 bp, 33 predicted proteins | sample BlataG_FD_183168 | JGI IMG/M metagenome (GOLD analysis project Ga0209986, IMG submission 183168) | Deep subsurface microbial communities from Black Sea to uncover new lineages of life (NeLLi) - Black_00105 metaG (SPAdes) (version 2) | ecosystem: Environmental > Aquatic > Marine > Oceanic >...
GGTTTAAAAATGAGTAATTCATATAAGGTAGAGAATCCAGAGGAGATATTAAAAGGCGAGGCTTGCTCAGTTGTATGGTGGTCTGATGAGGCATAGAGAACGTCTGTGTGATATTGAAGCGGATGTTAAAAAGTTACAAAGGGCAATAGATGTCTATAGTGAAGCTATAGAGCTTCTGGGGAGGCATCCTTCAAAGGTAAGGATTTAGGAGGGTGATATAATGAACAAGATTAATCGTGGTATAGGTAAGATAGTGGAAGATTATGTTCCACAGGTTATTAAATGTAAGTGTTTTGGTTGTAAGAAAGAGGTAGCTGAGTTTATTGTATTTGAGGGTTTGTCTTGGTGTATAGTTTGTTTTGGTAAGTTAACATTATGGAAGAAGGGTTTGTTGAGAATATTAAATCGTTGTTCAGATAAGACATTGTTTTAATTCCTTTATTTTTAGATGCCAGGGTAGCTGGAAAAGGTAATGCGGGTGTTAGTTCGAACATATCTATTATTTATTGTGGGGAGTTACTTATGAAGGTTGCCCTGGCTTAATTCATATAGGAGGAAAGAATGAAAGAACTTGAAAAAGAAATGATAAAAACAGGTTGTCGTTGTCCTCAATGCGGATTATGGCTTCCAAAAACTGAATTAAAAAAGGGAATAAACTGTCCTGAATGTGGACGGTTTTGTAAAATAAAGGAGGAATGAATGAAGCCTGAATGTTTTGGAGATTTTGGAGTAGTAATACATAACTGTTTTAAAAGAGATTGTAAATTAATAGAATTGTGCAGGATTGAATCGCACAAAGCTTATTTAAAGGCATTGAAAGAATTTAGAGATAAGGAGGAATAAATGAAAGGATATTATAAGGTTTATGAAGATGTATAGGAAGTAGGTTGTTAGAGTCTTGTTAAGGTAGCTTGTCTATATAAATATAACCTATTACATTTGTAGGTATAGGTTGTGGTTTAGGTTGGGTTAATAGGTAGAAAAGGAATCAGGTTGGGTTGAATGGGATGAAATGGGACGGATTGGGATGGAGTGGGACAGAGGGACACTACACAAAAAGCCACGCCGCTTGGGGTAGTTAAGCCATTTCTTAGGTTGGGGGGGTCTATTTTATTAGACAGGAGTCTATTATTTTAGTCTGGTTAGGTTAAGAAAATAACCAGTTCTTTAGGTTAGAAAAGTGACCATTCTTTTGTAGGTTGAATTGTTGATGGAAGTTTTAGAGTGTCGGATGAAGGTAGGGTTGAAATAAATAACCATTGCTTTAGGTAGGGTTAGGGAAAAAGTGACCAGTGTTTTGAGATTAAAAAAATAACCACTTCGGTAGGTGGGGTTTTCAGCTTTTGGAGGATTAGGTAAGGTAGGTTGAAGGTTGGGTTATCAGGTTGAGGTTGTCAGGTTGGTCTCGTTTTGAAGGGTTAGGTTATCCTATGGAAAAGGAACTCATAAATCGGAGTTTATATTAGTCGGAAATTGGAGCAGGTTGGTTAGCTTGGGCGTGTTCCTATGTATTATTATTGAACAGAGTTGACTTGGCATGATTCTTGCTAAAGCAAGTTATGTGCCATTCTTGGCATTATTTTTATTTGTTAGTTTGGCACGTTTATTGAGAGAGTAACTCCAATTATTTGAATGAGTATATTCAATTATTTGAATCTGTATCTTGTTTGTTTTATATTAGTTATAGGAGTAACTACAATTATTTGAATTAGCAATCCATTTATTTGGAGATTAAAGTTATTTTTTGAAGTATTTTAAGTTTATTCTCTGGGGTAGACTTAATCAAATAGTTTGGCATGAATCTTGCATCTTATTTAAGTGATATGACTACCAAACAGAGTGACCTTGAGAGATACCCCGCAAGCAGACTATACTATGAATCAGATGAAGAGATTCAAGACATGCAGAAGTTAAGCATTGTTCTGCCAAGTACCTCAATTAACAGAGAGAGAAAAGGCAAAATGCTTAATGACAAATAGAGCAGTTAGCTTTATTTGCTATTTGACAATTAATAGCTTAACTAATCAGAAGTTAGCTTGCCTTGCCGTCCATTAAATTAGGAGAAAAAGTTATGACTAAAGATACTAATGTTTTTGAATTAGACTTGTCTCAAACAAGTCCAGCCTTTGAGAGTGTCTCCTCTGAGATGAAATCGCTTGGAGAGGTGAGAGTAATCAAGATAGAGAAGGGCAATTTCAGAGCAAACATCACGTCTCAAAAGGGCAATATGTCATTTACCATTGCGGGCAAAGATAAACCTTATGTTCTTGGTGCGAACACTGTCGTAAAGTTATCTTTACGGGCTGATGTTCCTATACGTATCGTAAATGACTTGAAACAGGAGTTCATCACGTCAAAGCATTATACCTTGTTACAGACCGCATACAAGCGTCAAACTGCTATGTTAGCAGAGACAAAGTAAAGCTTGTTACTTTGTCATTAAAGTATATAACAGTTAGTTAAGTTAGAATCGCAAGGCAAGGCAAGCTATTTTCAAATCCATTAAAAGGAGTAAACAATGTTAAGTATAGACCTTGAAATAGCTTTAGAGCAATTCAAAGCTTTAAGAGCATATATCAAAGGCTATAGAGATACTATAGCTTATATGGAAAAAGAGCATATAGGAGTTAAACATATTAATAGTGCAAGGGCTTTAGTTCTTGATGATGTTCTTAAGCAGGTGAATGAGCGTATAGAGTTTTTAGAACAGTTTAAAGCATAGGTAAGGAAAGAGGAGAGAGAAGAGAAAAAAAATTAGGAGAGAAAAGAACCTTTATCTTTTACGTGTGTGTTATATACGTGAAAAGGTAGGGTAGGACAGGTAAGGCAAATCGCAAAAATCCTGTGTGTTTTTGGTTGTGTTAAGGTTTACTTATAGGGTCGGTATAAATTTTATTTGAAATTTTCGTTTTAAGCCTTCCGATATGGATATTGCAGCTTTTAGAGGTATGTGTCAGAAGTGGGGCTTCTTACTTCTGACAAGGGATAATGTTATTATCTGGTAGCCTTCCCCCCTTCCGAGGCGGTATATATATCTAATGGCTTATAAAGACCCTGAAAAGAAAAGAGAGTGTTCACAAAAATGGTTTGGTAGAAGAAAAATGAACATTGGGGTGTGTTATTCTAGGGTCAGGTCACTCCTGAATGTGGTGGAGAATCTCCTGGGAAGACTCGAATGCAAGCGAGGTACTTTGAGATTCTATATCCAGAGGGGTTGGTTACCTGGTGCCAAATCCCCTCCCCTAGTTTTATATAGGAGGTGATAAAAATGCGGATGAGGAAAGAAGTTAAACAGTTTGCCAAAGCTATGGAAAGGGAGCTAAGAAAACATGACGGTATCAAGGTTCCATGGTTATATGTAGACTCTGAGATTCTATTAATGAAAGCAGAGAAGCATATGAAGCTTCTGAGAAAGGTTTATGTGGATAAAGAAAATGAGTGTATTGATGTAGCTAATTATGTTATGATGATATTTAATAAGATGAAGAAAAAGAGAGAAGAGCAATTACCATGAAAGTTAAAATAGTGAGTGACGGGACAATTCAAGGGACAAGGGTTATGTCTGAGAAGGGAGAGTTGCTCGAAGGAGTTAAGTATGTCTCATTTCAGGCAGATATAGATGGGGATAATACGGAAGTTATTCTGATTCTAAGAGATGTTCCTGTAACCTTAGTGAGTGAGGCTGAGGTTATAAAGGCGTAAGATTCTATGTTTTTGAATAGAAAATCCAAGGTAGGGGGTGTAGAGCTCCAGGTAGCTAGAGCTTGCGGGTTGCTCCCTTCCTTCTATGGCGGTATATATATCTAATGTCTAAAAAACCTTATTATATTATAAGAGTTTTCAGAGATGGAGATGAATGGTGTGCTCTGTTTGGAGAAGACCTCCAGGAGGGAGTTGCGGGATTTGGCTATTCTATTCCTGATGCTTTAACTAAATTAGTGAGTTCTTGGTCTGGGGAGGTTCTTATGTCAGGGGAGGGTTGTCTGTTTTCTAAATGTTGTGGGGCTCTTGTGAAAGTTGTAGGTAGAGATAGTTCTACTAGGTGTTTTGTTTGTAAAAGATGTGGGGAGCCTTGTGATGTAAAGTGAGGTGAGGGAATGAAAATTAAATTCAAGATTTATTTCTGGAATACGATAGATAATAGTTTACCTAAATCAGGGGGTTTTTATTTATTTCCTACTATTCATTTTGAACGTTGGAAATATGAGGAAGGCAGTTGGTGGTTTACTATAATGTTATCATTTCTAATCTTTGGGGTAACCTTTGATTGGAGAAAAGAATAAATGAGGCTTGGAAGGAGGTGAGGGGATGAAAGCTAAAACAATAAAAATCAGATGTCGAAATTGCAATAAGAAAATTAAGGTTTTAATGGAACTTGGGGAGTCGTTTCGTTATCCAACGGCAGGGGGCAATTGTCCCTACTGTGGATATTATTTTGGGATTATAAAGTTTTTAATTAAGTAAGGGAGGAATAAAATGCCTTGGTATTACATAATCCTTCTTTGTATAGCAACAATATGTGTTTTAGCTTATCTTTTTTTAAAATTTATCAAGTGGGTAGGTAGATTGTAGCCCAACTCAGAGAAAGGGTAAAGGTAGAAGGTGAGGGATGCTTCCTCATAATGTGTCTATATGGATTATAGAAAATTATTCTGATGAAATAATAAAGTGTTATCTGGATGGATGTTCAGTGAAAGCAGTAGCTAAACAATTCCGTATATCAACTACTTCTGTTCGTAAGATTTTGGTGTCTCATGGAATTAAGAGGAGAGGTTCATGGAAGAGAAAGAAACAATTAGAGATTTAAAAGCCGAGAATAGGATTTTAAGAGAGGTGCTATGTAATATTTGTATGCTCGATTTCAAACGGGATTCTATAAAGAAAATACAGTTTCGTCTTGCAGAAATAGGAATGGAAAAATATATGAAAAGTTTAAAAAAGAAAGAGGGGGAATAGTGGATATAGTAATTTACATGAATGAAAGGGATTTTAAGCACAAAACGAGCTTGGATATTACAGCTTATTGGTTTATGAAGCGAGTACCTGTATATTTTAAAGAAGGTGAGAAAATTTATATGGCTACTAAAAGTAGAATTCAAGGTAGCGTTATATGTGAAGAGCTTAATTCGGAGGATTTAAGAGGAGGAACTGTTGTTTGGGATTCACGGTCTTGGAATTCATTGGGTATTGAAATTCCCTGTAAGCCATTTAGAGGATTCAGATATAGGTGGTGGTTGGTAGTGAATACAAAAGAGACTTCTTATCAAAAGGTGAGACGAGAGAACATTACTTTACGAAAGAAACTGGATGAATCAGAGAGAAAAGTTAAACTGTTAAAAAAACATATTGGGAAACATAATCATATTAATCCTTATTAGGAGGTTTAGGAAATGGCAACAAAATCGAGGGCAAAAAGGTTAGAAGAGACGGTTCTTCCAAATCTTAATGTGGCTGTGGATGAGCTTGAATTACTTAAAGAGGAACTCCAGGAATGGTTAGATAATATGCCAGAAAATCTTCAGGGTTCTTCTAAAGCGGAGGAGCTAGAAGAAGCAATTGAGGATTTGGAATCGGCTGTAGATTCAATTAATGAGGCTATTAGTTATGCTGAAGATGTTGTATTTCCAGGGATGTTTTGATGAGTCCTGTATATTGTGGTATTTGCCAAAAAGAGGTTAAAAATTGGCGTAAACATGAGAAGTCTAAAGAACATATTCAGAATTTAACTAATCCAGAAGTTATGGAAAAGGCTTTAGAACACCATATAAGGGATATGGAGAGGTTTGATGAAGAAGAGTGATTGGGGACTGGAAATTAGATGTGTACAGGATGGTTTTATAGTAAAGGATAATGAGGGATTAGAATATCCTTTTCAGGAAAAGGAAGAAGGAAATGAGGTTGATGTAGCTCTTGATTTATTACGATTTATAATCGAGTTTTTTAATTTACGGGGTAGTAGATATGATAGAAGAAGGGTACTCGTGATAGAGGAGGTTGGTGATAAGTATGCTCTTCAAGAAGGAGAAAAATTGAAGGGAGAGGAATATTTTATTGTGGAGAAGAAATAATGAATAGGAAGTTATTGTCTTTTTTGTTTGTTTTTCTTTTTGTATGTAGTTCTTCTGTGGGTTTGGTTTCAGTTGATGCTGCCTATTTGAAGGAGTTACCTGTTCGGGTAGATTTATATGCGGCATTTTTGGATTATTATCGTTATGATAATCTTGATTGGTGGGAGGAAACTTTCCACCGTCTTCGTCAGGAGGTTGGGGTAAGGCAGGTAGGTATATTTTTATATTCTATAGAACCTCAAGGTATCTATAATGATTATACTCCTTGGGAGAAGGTAAAGCATAAATGGGATTTGAGCCAGTATAATAAAAGATACTGGAAATGCCTAAGAAAGTTTTTGAAGGTTGCAAATAAAGCGGGTGTGTTTGTTGAGCCTATACCTTTTCCTGGTCGTTATGGTGAGAAGCCTTGGAAGAAAAATATTAATAATGTTTGGAGTTATTGGGATGAGAGTGCTTTAAGATTTCAAAAACGATACATTAAAAAAATTTGTAGGGTATATGGTAAGGTTTATAAAAGGATTCCCTGGATTAAGTGGTCAAGTGAGATAGCTCATCATGGCGACTATGAATTTGGTCATATTATTGGTCAAAGGCATGAGGATTGGTATAAGATAGCAAGTCCCTGGATAAGGCTTAAGGAAACTGTATTAGATACAAGCCATTCAGATTTTGTATCGAGCTATTTAACGAGGAGACATTGGGCATTTGGTAAATGGGTAGGGAAAGATGAATATTATAGAAAGGCTTGGGTGGAACAGCATGGTTATCAGGTTGTTGCTGATTTAAGAAAAGTTGATGCTCATGGAACTTGTGTTTGGGATGTTATATTAGGGTGTAGTTCGTGGGTGAAATTTGTAATTAGTTCTGATGGAGGAACTTCTGGTTCTATTGAAATTTTTCCTGGATTTATTTATCGTAATACCTCTTATGAAGAGTTATATGAATTCTGTTTAACAGTTTGGTTAGAGGCAAAGGCAGCAGGGAAGCGAATTATTATTGCAGAGTTGCCAAAAGAAATTTTCTTTTTAAATGAGGATGAGATAGTTATAGAAGACTTTAGGTTGTTAGATTTTGAACGATTGGGGGTAATGAAGAAGGCATGGGAAAATTATAAAGGGTATATAAAATGAGTAAAATACTTGTTGGTAATGGGAGATGTGCTTTTTGTTATAATGATAGAATAGTGGCTTTAATCGAAATGCGGGAGGGAGGAAGAATCTTTAAATGGCATAAACCTGAGAAGGCTTGTTTTACTTGTAGAATGGGAAAGTTGAGAGGGCGGTTTCGTTATTTTCGTGTAGGAAATATTCCTCTACATTGTAATACTTGTGAAGTTTGTGATACTTGTGAGGTTTGTAATACTTGTCAGCATTGTGTTACGGAACAAGAGTCTCTAAGTCCTTTTACTATGGATGGAGCAGTTGCAGCTATTGAAGAATTTATGAAGGTTCGGGATAAGCAAAAGAAAAAATCTTTTAAGAAATTTTTAATGGGGGTTTGGTGGTTCATGTCATTTAGATGGTTAAGAATAAAGATTGGGGAGGAAAAAGATGATAAAGATAATGCTTAAGGAGCCTATTTGTTCAGGGCTTCAATCAACGCCAGGAGGAGGACAACCCTCTATGCTTGTGGATAAGATGGCGAATTATCTTCTTGTTGAAGGTTACATAGATGAAAAGTATATTAAGGGATTGTTAGAAGTGGTGGAAGCGGGGTGGTTAGAGTGCAGGGAGCCGAGTGGAAATAGTGTTTTGGTTCCTATAAATAATATTGCATATCTTCAAGAGCAAAAATAAATGGATGTACATAGATTTTTGACTTTGGCTGAATGGGGGTTTAATGTTCCTTTATTCATGTGTGACCCTAATAAACATTATGGTAGGGATACGTGTGTGGTTTTGAAAAAATATTTTAGGCGATGTTTTCGTTTTTCTATTTTGTTTAAACATGTAGGACAGAAACAAAATAGATTTTTTTCTGATTTATCTTTTAATGATGTGTTTAATCGGGCAGTGAGTTTGGATAAGGATAAATATGAAATTGTTGTTATGGAATACGTTCCTATTGAATTTGCTTGTTATGTTACATTACGTCGAGATGGTTCTGGTGGTTATGTAGTTGATACTGGGCGGGTTAAAGAGTTTTTATGTTATGATTTTATTGAGGATGTAAAAATGCGATGCTTAATTCGACCTGCTCAGGTTGTTTTTACAAAAGGGGATTTTGATATTATACAACTTTCTTTTTGGTGGGTGAAGCATTTTAGTGGTGTATCTTATTCTAAACAAATATTTTATGATTTTTCTATACGTCATAAATAACTTGACTTCTTTAAGAAAAAGGAGTAATATTTTATAGTATGAAAACAAATAAAACAGATATTCAACTTCTTTTTAATAAGTTGGAGAATAAACATTTCCGAGATTTTGTGGATTTTATTAAGGGAAATTGGAAATCTTCTACAAAAAAGGAATGTCTTGTTGTTACTATGTATGTTCAGTTTGAACATAAAGATAGAAAAGGTAAAATACTTAATCAGAAAGTTGGGAAGCTCCAATTTAAAGTTGAATAAGAGGTTATTTTATGCAACAGACTGAATTGTTGTATCGAAAGTTATTTCTAAAAGCAGAGAAAATGGTTCAGAGGTTTTTTGGGACATCATATTCTTCGAAGGTTAAGTTTGAGATTGCTCATGATATAACAGTTGATTTTCTTTTTTTTAGTAAAAGTTTTAGGAAAACTTATGATTTTAAGAAAGGAAAGTTACTTCCCTTTTTCTCTTCTTACGTACAAAAAAGAAGTTATGGTATTCGTGAACGTATTATTAAACGTAATCAAATGCGGTATATAAATGGAGAAGGAGATTTGGATACTTTGATGGTGGAGAGCAATGAAGAAGTGGGGGACTCGTTGGAAGGGGCAAAATTATTTAAAAGGATGAGAGAAATTTTACGAAATCTTATTTACACTTTATCTCAAGAAGAGATACAGAGACTTCGGCGAACCAAACGACCTGTAATTTTTTATTTAACTTTGGAAGAAGTGTTGGTTTCTTATATTGATTTATATTTACAAGATGGAAGTGAAGGGATATATGAGAATTTAGCATTAGACTTGTGGGTGACAAAGGATATTGCAGAGAGAGTCGTGGAATGTCTTAGGGGGATTTTACGGGAAAGGTTAAAAGATGAATATGTGTTAAATTTAGAGAAAGAGAATAATGTCTAAACATATAATTTTCAGTCTATCAGATGTAAAAGAACTTGAACAGGGGGCTTTAAAGGAAGGAGGACAGGTTGTTTTTTTGGATTCTTTGCTATTAGATAGTCTAAGGAAGAATCTTCAGGATTATGAGTGGTATTCTGCTGATAAGGATGTTTTGCTTGTAAACGCAAAAGGATTTAAGCATTCTCATTTTTCAGTTTTTCTTAAAGTTTTAGAAAGTGTAAAGATAAAAGGAAGCATCTGGTTTTATGGGCGACTTTTGGGTCAATATCCAAAAACTTTTCGAAGCCGTTGTTGTGTTATAAATACGTCAGATTTGTGTCAGACCGATGAGGGAATCATGTCTTATTTAGAAGAAAGAAATTCTGGGGAATATTTTTCAGATATGCGAAAGTTGCGTGCATATCCTTTATCGGTTGCTTTTGAGTTGATAGAGGCAAAAAATGGGTTTATGGAATTGTTACGAAATCTTGAAGTGGGGACGATACGAGACTTTTTTGTGTTATGTTCTCATTTACCTGATTCGGAGAATGTTTCTTATTATAAATTGTTATTTTATGAATGGTTGCAACAGGGTTCTTTTTTTTCGATGAAAGAATTGAAATGTTGTGCGTTTTTGCGTGAAGCTCCTTTTATGCAGGTTTTGTCTAAAAATATAGAATTATTGACAAATAAATATTTGGAAAAATATCTCTTTCCTTTTATTATATGTTATGGGTTGGGGTATAGATGAGGTATAGAAGATTTGTGGGTTATGCTCTTGGGGAGAAGGTTCCTAAAAGTCGTCGAATTTATGCTGTTGTTAAAGGAGAGGAAATGGTTAGGCTGGATGTTTTACGGTTATTTGAACGGAAGCTCACCAAATTTTTACGTGAAGTTCAAGAAGATGATGATAAACGGTTAACTAAAATGGTTGTTTTCCTTGAGAAAGGACAAGATTTGAGTCGTTTTACTTACGATATGTCTTATGATTTAAAGGTTTTTTATTGGAAAGAAAAAATCTTAGAAGAATCTGTTGCAATAGATTTTATAGAACGGCTTAGGAATGGCAATTCTTGGATTGTTATTATGGATGGTTCAAATGAGATAAGTGATTTATTTAAAAAGGTGTGTGCAAAGAGGAGTACGGGTTTGCTAATAGATTGTTCTCAGATTCCTGGTGAATTCGAAGAGTATATTCCAGGCAGACTTTCTTGTGGAAATAAGGTGGAGGTTCAAAAAGAGGCGTTATCTTATTTAGTAGAGTTGCCTTATCTTTCTTTATTTAATATATTTAATGTTTTAGAAGCTTTAGGTATTGAAAATGTTTCTATGAATGTTTTACGTCAATTTAAGCTTTTAAAGGAAGATATTGAAGCTTTTTTAGTCTTAACTTTGTTGGAGAAAGGTAAGCGAACAGTGTTACGATATAATTTAAAAAATGTGAATGGAGGGCGTTTTTTTGGTTTATTGTATTGGTATCTAGTTTTATTATTACGGATGAAGACGATGGCAGATTTTACTTCAGTACAAGCTTCTTCTAAGTTGGGTATAAAACTTAAACAATATAAGGAAGTAAAGGAGCTAAAAGATAAATTTAAATTAAAAGAGTTATATCAGAAACTATACTTGGTGTTATCTTTGATGTGTTGGAGACGTAAATATGGAGCATTGCTCCTTTTGTTAATGTATTGGTAAGGGGAGATACAATGATAGGTTATTACAAGGGAAAGACGTTTTGTGATTTACAATGTTTCAATTGTGACGGTTGGGCTTATACTAATTGTTTAATGGCTCCTAATACACGTATGGAGTCTCTATATTACTCTTGTTTGGGTTATGGACAATTATTGATTGAATATCTCCCTCAAGGGCTTTGGGCTAAACATATTATATTGTTTCCTGAGCATTATGGAGTGAGTACAAAATTTCCTGTATATAAAGGAGAACCTGTAAATTGACGGATATCGAGTGGTTATCTAAATTGTTCTAGAGAGGTATGTCCTTCTCAAAGCTTACAGGGAGTATAATACGGAAGGAGAGAGAAAATGACTAAGAGTGAATTTCAGAAAAAATATCATAATTTTCATACCAAATCTGAAAATAGGGCGTTAGCGGAAGCCTTTATAGTTAATGCCCAAGGCATAGAAAATGATAAGGCAGTGGTTGTCAATTTTAAGCATTTGGGATATTGTTTGATGCTTAAAAGTGCTTTTGAAGCTTTAAAGAGGGCTTCATTTTGAAGGCTATGCTTGCGTTGGTGGAGAAACTATGAAACAAAAATATAGGGACATTCGAATTTATCCAAAACGATTATTCCTGATTGAAAGGGCTAATTCTGTATTGGAAGACTATATGAAGCAAGGGTACCATTTAACCCTTAGACAGCTTTATTATCAACTTGTAGCAAAATTAATTATTCCTAACACAATCCAGGAATATCAAAAATTAAGTTCAACTATGGTTGCTGCTCGTATGTCAGGTTTAACCGATTGGGGAGCATTAGAGGACAGAGTACGACAGCCCTGTCTTCCTTATTGGGTTACAGATATCCCTGATGCTATAAATGATACTATTAGAGATTATAGGCTTCCTCGGCAGTTACATCAGCCATACCACATGGAAATTTGGACAGAGAAAGATGCAGTTTCAAGTATTTTAAAACGGGTTTCTTCTTTTTATCATATTTATCTTATGGTGAATCGAGGGTATTCCTCTTGTAGTGCTATGAAGGGTGCAGCGGATAGAATCATTAATACACAAAAACCAACAAAAATTTTTTATGCTGGAGACCATGACCCTAGTGGGTTAGATATGTTAAGGGATATTCGGGAACGGTTGGGAGAATTTAGAGTGGAGGGATTTGAAGTGGTTCCTGTTGCATTAACAGAGGAACAAATAAGAAAATATAATCCTCCTCCTAATCCTACGAAAATATCAGACCCTCGTGCTCATTGGTATATTAAAACACATGGGAAGGATAGTTGGGAATTGGATGCGTTACAGCCTCAAGTTTTAGAGAGGCTTATGAGGGAAGCAGTGCGTTCTTTTATGGATAAGGAGAAATTTGTTGTTATGTTAGACAGGGAGAAGCATGATAAGAGAAAATTGAAAAAAATAATGGAGGAATTGAAATGAATTTAGTCCAAATTTTATTGGTTAGTTATTTTGTGCTTAATGTTTTAATAACTATCTTTTTTAAATTTATCCTTCCTCGGAAGTATAAGATTCTTTATTATTTGTCTCCTATACTTGGGGTTCCCTTTATATGTCTTGGTTTAATTAGTTGGTTTCTGTGTGTAGTAGATATTAACTGGTTTTTGATTTATAGTGTTTGTTATGTAAAAATGCAATCTTTTAAAAGGTTTTTTGTAAGGAGGGGTAAATGAAATTGATAAGAGGAAGAAAAGAAGTGTCCTTGATGAAACTTGCTCAAGATTTAGATGTAAGTTTTTCTGCGGCAAAGTTGTTATATGAAAGAGGACTTAATGATAGGAAGGGAATAAAGATAGAAGCAACAGCGGAAGAAGTTGTTGGGGTTGCTAGGAAGTTCCATGAAATTTATGAAAAATTAGCTCTGAGTTATGGTTATAAAACTAGGAAGGCTTCAGCCGCTCCTTGGGGAGCTGTTTCTTTAAATAATAAAAAGCTAATGATAGCAACAGTAAGAGAACTTTTAGATTGGTTGAGAATACAAAGTGAATTTTGAAGTTATCAGAACCCTTGAAGATGTGCATAAGGCAATTGAATTTTTGTCTACATGGAAAAAACCCTGGACTGTAGATATAGAAACTTCTGGTACGAATCCCCGTCGAGATTATATTGTAGGATTTGCTTTAGCCTGGAAAGAAAATTCAGCAACTTATTTTCCTATTAGACATCGGTATGACCAGCCTTTTGATGGAGAAAAAGTATTTGAGTTTATGAAATATACTTTTGAAACAAATCCTTTTATTGCTTTTAATGTGCCTTTTGATGCGGAGTTTCTTATCTATAATGCGGGAATCCGTCCTGATATTGAGAAAGCTATTGACGTGAGTCTTTTAACCTATACGAATGGGCGGTATCCTGCTAATTCTTTGAAGGTCGTTACGAAGGTGGAGTTTCCAATGCTAAATGTGCAGGGATGGCGAGAGTTTATGGCGGGTCAAGGGTTGAAGGGGCAGGCAACTATAGCAGAAGCTCCTATTGATGAGGTTGCTAAATATTGTGGAACTGATGCAATTGCGACTTTGTGTCATTTTAATAAATTGTATCCTAAATTAAAAGAGAATCGTGTTTATAAACTTGAACAAATGCTTTTGCCTATTGTTATGCAGTTACGGGCAAATGGAGTTCTCATTAATAAGAAGTATTTTCAAAAAGAGCAAGAGAAATTAAAAGAAGAGGTGGAGACTCTCCAGCGGATTATAGAAGCTGAGGTTTGTAAAAAAGTGGGGACTCCTGTTTCTTTTAACATAGCTTCTTCTCAACAGCTAGGTAAGGTTCTCTTTGATGAGGTGGGTATTCCATTTTCTAAGGTAACACCAGGAGGACAAAGGTGTGTGTCAAAAAGGGTATTAGAGGGGCTTAAGTGGAAGTATCCTATTGTACATAATATTATTTCTTGGAAGGAGATGCAAAAACGTGTATCTACTTACTATAAGACTTACATAGATTTTGTTGAATCAGATGGACGGATTCATGCAAGTTATAATCAAAGTGGAGTGCCTAGTGGACGTTTTAGTTGTTCAGACCCAAATCTTCAGAATATCCCTCGAAGAAGTAGTTGGAATATTATTCTTTCGGATAGTTCAAAAAGGAAGGTTGTTGTTAATACGAAGCAGGGTTTCAGAGTTCCTGATGATTGGTGGATGCTTGAGGCTGATTATAGTCAGATTGAGGCTCGTATAGCAGCAGGGGTTACTCAAGAAGTTGTTTTGCTTAATTCTTTCAAAGAGGGAATAGACTTTCATACTAAAACAGCGTCTTTAATTTTTAAGACTTCTGTTGATAGGGTTACAAAGACACAACGGTATGTAGGGAAATGTGTGCATCCTGAGATGCTTGTTTTTTCAGAGGGGATATATATGCCAATTGAGGATGTGAAAAAGGGGGGTAGTGTTGCTGATAATGTTGGTTTAACTTCTGTTGTTGATAAATTTGAATCTGATTATGAACGTGAATGTGTGGTAGTTTTTCGTGAGGGTGTTTTTGTTTGTGGTGAGGAGCATCCAATTCTTTTGAAAAATGGTAATTTAAAGAAAGCTAAAGAATTGGTTCCTAAAAAAGATATTATTAAACAAGTGTATAGTTATAAATTAAAAGAGAGAAAAAATGAAAAAATAAATATAAATCCTTTTACTCCAGATGGAGGAGGGGGGGTTGCAGAGATAGAATTAAATGAAAAGTGGGCATATTTGGCGGGTGCTTTTTTAGGTGATGGTTCTTGTACTAGGGATATGGTTGTAATTACTGTGGATAGGGAGAATAAAGATTTTCAGAAAAAGTTATTGCAATTAGGGAGAAGTTTAGGATTTTCTTGTTCTCTTCATTGGGGGAGGGAGAAAAGGAATACAGGAAGAGCAGTTGCTTTATATTTGGGTTCTCGTCGATTAAGAAGGTTTTTTGTGAAGTTAGGTCTTATTGGTTCTCATGGAAGAAATTTTCGGATTCCTTCCTGGGTTTTTAGGAGTCGACGGAATGCTTGGGCGTTTCTTTCTGGATTAATAGATACTGATGGTTCTATTAATGACAGGCATTGGAATTTAGAGATTACACAAAAAGACCCTGTTTTTATGTCTCAGCTTTCTGTTTTGGCTAGAGCGTTGGGGTTACGTGTTAGTTTTGACCCTTGTTTTAATAAAATATATAGACGTTGGTATTATCGTATTCGGTTTCCTAGTAAAGGGAGAAGTTTATTAGTGTCAAATCTTCGTCTTTTAAATGGATATAAGCAAAATGCTTTATTGAAATGGGGAAAACATGTATATGTAAATAATAATAGATTGGGAGAGAACATTGTTCTTGCCGTTGTTTTTGGAGAAAAGCGTCGTTTTATGGATATAACTGTTCGTAATGGGGATGGTTTATTTTGGTGTGGCGGGTTGGTTTGTCATAATACGCTTAACTTCGCCCTGATTTATGGGGCAGGAATCCAAACTTGTTTTGAAGAGATGCAGAAAGAAATGGATATTTCTTATGGAAAAGTTAAAGAGTTTCGTTCTCGTTATCTTGAAGTTTATCCTAGAATGTTTCATGGGGCAGCAATGATAGGCAAGGCGGGAGTTAAGAATGGTTATGTTGAAACATTATTTGGACGTAGAATCCCTATTATTCTTCATAATCCTGATAATGAACAGGATGTTCAAGCAGCTATGCGATTAGGTTATAATCAAAGGGTGCAGGGGACAGCAGCAGATATTGTAAAAATAGGGATGATAAAAGTAGATAGGTTAATAAAGAAGAAATATGAACCAGACAAGATTAGATTTATTCTTACTACACATGATTCTTTAGGTTTTGAAATTCATAAAAGTGTTGATTTAGTGTCTTTCTGTTCGGATATGAAAAAAGAACTTTATTATAAACGAGATGGGTATCCCGATATTTTTGTGGAATTCACATTGGGTAGAACGTGGGGGACACTTGAAGAAAAAAAGAAGGAAGGGGAGACATTGAAGGATTTTATATATCGAGTGACTGGAGAAGGAACTTTTTCATCTAAAGATAAAATTTTTATTTTAGAGTTACCTGAATATGGTGCCCAACAGACAGAGGAACAGGTTTTGGCTTTTCGTAGATTGTTGTTAGAACATCCTGGGGATAATCGGATAATTTTAAAAATAGGGGAGAAGGAACAAGAGTTATTTTCTTCTTCTATTGATTTAGGTAATAAAGATGAAATTATTTTACTTATGGGGGGAGAGTTTTATGAGAGAAAAAGAAAGGAGTGAGGAATGAGTATTTTTGTAGAGAATTATCGAGACCCTGCGACAGGTGATTTAGTTTTACGTTTAACTTTTCGGATATCAGAAGGGATGTTACGTTATTATCATTCTGGAGATATGAAGAATAATTTTTTAAAAATTTTGAGACAATATTTAGATGCAACTTTTAAGTTTATTAGAGAGCTTGTATTGAAAGACGCTTTTAGAGAGGGACATGAAAAACATTCTCCAGAATTTGAACATCATTTGTTAGGAGGGTCTGATGAAGAAAAGGAGAGGGGGATTACCCTCAACTCCAATAAAGAAGACACAAAAGGATAATTTTTATCCTTTACAGGCTTGTAAGTTTTGTCCTATGAAATGGAGAGGAAATATAAAGGATGTAAAGACAGGTGAGGTTATAGAAATAAGTTGTGTAGATAATTGTCAATATGGGAGAGTTTTTAGGAGAGTTCTATGAGAGTTGGTGTTATAGAGAATAAAAGGATTATATCGAAGTTTACAGGTAAGCCTGGTGGGAATACCTATGGATATTATACAGGAGTTCGTTTGTTAAAAAGAGCCTTGGAATCTGTAGGAGTAGAAATAAATCCTGATGCAAAAATTCAGATTCATTACACATCACCTCATTTTTATAGTTCATCTTTAGATAAAGTGAATGTAATCTATACAATGTGGGAAACTGAGGATTTGCCCTCTGATTTATGGGATGCTTTTATAGAGGCTGATTATGTTATTGTACCTTCTGAAAATAGCAGGACAGCCATTTTGAAGGCAGGAATTCAAACTCCTGTCTTTGTTTGTCATCATGGAATAGACACAGAGTTTTTTACTTATACAGAACGAGTCTATAAACCTCCTTGTGAACCTTTTTGTCCTCGGTTTTTATGGGTGGGGGCTCCTAATATTCGAAAGGGATATGATTTAGTTGTAAAAGCCTTTTATTGGGCTTTTTGTAAACCAAATGTGGAAGCTGAGTTATATATT
>Ga0209986_10002391_pt1 | contig 17187 bp, 18 predicted proteins | sample BlataG_FD_183168 | JGI IMG/M metagenome (GOLD analysis project Ga0209986, IMG submission 183168) | Deep subsurface microbial communities from Black Sea to uncover new lineages of life (NeLLi) - Black_00105 metaG (SPAdes) (version 2) | ecosystem: Environmental > Aquatic > Marine > Oceanic >...
TGGCCAGCCTATTGTATTTAAAGGCAAAACGGCATGATTCATAATCCAAACGGGCAGAAACCACAACATACAGTATATACCCATTAAAAAGTCGGAAGCGCCAAAAATATAAACAAAAGTTGAGCATTAGATAGGCTTGGCAGATGTCTTATTGTTACAAGAATAAAACACTTTTATTTATCAACCGTCCTTTCCGCTATGACTTCTTTACCATCTGGGGGAATGGCTTGACCCATAAAGATGAGATTCTGGATATTCTAAGAAATGAAGACAGCCTTAAAATCATATGGATTGAATCACGAACAGTTAAAAATATGAAGAAATTCGTCTTTGATCTTTATGAATGTGACATTGTCCCCGTTGAACACTTGCGTGCAAAGTTGAAATATCTTTTTCTGGTTAAACCGGAAGCTATGGTTGTGTTTGTCAAAAACTACAATCCGCAGGAAATGCCGGCCGGACAGGGGGCATTTCGAAAAGTACAATGTCAATATATAAATCAAATCAAGATTAAAATCAGGAATCAATATAATCCCAAGCATCATGATAACAATTTTCAAATAAAACCTCTCAACGAAGGTGTTACTCACGAGCATGTTATCCATGCTTCAGATTATGAGGAACAGGTTGATTATTTTTTAAAAATGTTAGGACATAAAAATGGCATCCACTATCTGCATGGGGATAACGATAAATTGCCATTTGAGAAGCCATATTATTTAAAGACACCGGAAACCTATATATATAAAACAATCATGATAGAGAAATTAAGGGCTTCAATTTTGGATGATTCGGATAATAGAGGTATTATTCACCAAATGACAAGAATTTCTGAAACCCCGCACTACCATAGTCTAAACCAAGGGACTGATGATTATAGAAAGTATCTTAAAAAATTTAAATATACAAAGTTAACGCCGGATTATTCCTGGAAAAATTTCAATAAACTTAATGAATTGGATGTTAATCAAATAAAAAATTTTGACCGTGTAATTGTGAAAAATGAGTTTGATTATTACAGGATATTAGATGGAGTTCATCGTGCTGCTGTGTCTTTGAATCACAACTTAAAGTATATAAGATGTGTGGAGTTTTGCTACTGATGCCTCAGATAGATTTAATCAAGCTACTTTGTGAAATAGAAGATTATGTGTTGATCAAAAAGAGCAATGAGTTTCCCGATTATTCTTCCGGTTCGGATGTAGATTTATTGGTTATGGATAAAGATACAGCTTTACAAAAAGTTGTCGATTTTTATGAATCAAATTTTTCATCAAAGGGGGAACTAAAGGTAACAAATAAAGAATATCATTGCCATATCGATTTTTTAATTAACGATAAATTGGATATTCGTATTGATTTGATCCATAATTTTAATTTTCTCACAAAATTTTCAGTTAAAAATGGATTTTTTATCAAAGTTTTTAAAGACAGGCAAATTTTTGATATTGAAAATGGTTCTGTATATATTCCAGCGTCAGAAGATGAATTGACAATACGTTACTTTGAATATCTGGAATATTTTGATCGCTATCCAAACAAGATTAAACATCTCGACTACATTTGCAATGTAAACGATGAATCATTAAAGAAGCAGTTTTTTGAAAACACCCATATGTTTATTAATTTCAAGAGGCAAGAATGGAAGCGAGGAGTCAATATTTCACAAAAGCCGGAATCAATGAGAATGGCTTTAAACAATATATCTTTAAATTCAAAGTATATTATTTTAGCATTCGTTAGAAAGCTTGCGTCAAGGACTATAAAGCTCTATACGCATCTGAGAGGGTAGATGGTTATTGTAAAGCTCATGGGCGGCCTTGGAAATCAGATGTTTCAGTATGCTGCTGGCAGGCGGTTGACTCATGTCCTGGGTACGGAGTTGAAGCTGGATATTTCTGGATATGAAAATTACAATCTCCGAAAGTACGAACTCGGCTCGTTCAATATTTTGGAGGATTTTGCCTCCTCATGGGAAGTTAAGACGTTAACATCTCAAAAAAATGGTGCTCTGGCTCGACTAGTACGATGCGTATTACGTAGACCGAAGGACCTTGCACCATCGCATATCCGGGAATCATATTTCCACTTCGATTCCGAAATATTGAATTTGCCCAATAATGTTTACCTTGATGGTTATTGGCAGTGTGAAAAGTATTTTGTAGATATTTGTGATATCATTATGAAAGAGTTTAGCATTAAGACTCCACAAACAGGCAAAAACAAGAAGTTAGCCGAGTTGATCACATCATGTAACGCAGTAAGTATTCACATTCGCCGAGGAGATTATGTCTCTAATCCGATCGCTTACGAAATTCTCGGGGTTTGTTCGCTAGCGTACTATCAAGCCGCCATCGAAAAATTGACCCACACCATCAATCAGCCCTATTTTTTTGTCTTTTCAGACGATATAGAATGGGTACGACACAACTTGAGGCTGGATTACCCGGCCACTTATGTTGCCAATAATGGGGTTGAGAAGAATTATGAAGACTTGCGTCTGATGAGTCAGTGTAAGTACCATGTCATCGCCAACAGTTCATTCAGTTGGTGGGCGGCCTGGCTTTGCACCTACCCCTCAAAAATTGTCATGGCACCTCAAGAATGGTTCAACAACGCGAATTATGATACTATCGATCTCATACCTGCCGAGTGGATTCGGGTTTGAGCATGTAATGATGGGCACACATCTCGCTTCCGTCTTGATGTCGGTCTATGGCGGCGAATGGGACTGCGCGCCTTTGGGCCGCCATTGCATTTCTGCCCAGTATGGGTTTGCGGAGGTTATTCAACCATGTTTACGATTCTTAGAAATGTAATTGCTACTGTTAAGGGGAGATCTGCAAAAAAACCAGACAAGAAATCAGCAGAGCTTTGTTTTTGGAAACGGGAGATTCCAAAGTATGTGGAATGGTACCAAGGCAAGAGATATCTTTATAACTTCCCTCCTCCGGCGCAGGCTGACAAACATTCAGAATATGGATTGCCGGTTGACGCGCTAATCACATGGTTAACATTGTATCAGCAACAAAAATATCTGGTAGATTTACGGGTGAGTGCCGATCAATTTCGCGGTATGAGAATTCTAGATGTGGGTTGTGGTCCGTTCCCAAGCATTTTTGTTTTCAAGGAAGCAGAATACTATGGGATAGACCCACTTATAAATGAATATCGGACTGTCGGGTACCCAATTGATCTGTGGGCTCACCAAGGTTTTCACTATTGCGCTAACAGTGCAGAAAAGATACCATTTGATGATAGTTTTTTTCATGTTGCAATTTCGGTAAACGCGATTGATCACGTGGATGATTTCGCGCAAATGGCAAGAGCAGTGAAAAGGGTCCTGAAGCCTGATGGCGTATTTCGTATGCATGTTCATTATCATAAAAAAACGGTTTGCGAGCCGATTGAGCTGAATGATCAGGTTTTCTTGGAAAATTATAGTTGGGTTCTGAATCTTAAGAAAATCTATCACTCAAGAACAAAAGATATGGGTCTTTACACTGCTCCTGAAGGCGAATTTTTTGTGCTGTGGGGAAATAGCTAAATGATGCCGCCGGGAACTATAAAGATCTGAAGCTGATGAGTCTCTGCAAACACCACATAATTACCAACAGCTCTTTTAGTTGGTGGGGGGCTTGGTTAAATCAGAATCCTTGTAAGATAGTACTGGCTCCAAAGAAATGGTTTAATTCCGTTGATTATAATACCAACGATCTAATTCCTGATGAGTGGCTAAAAATATAGATGGGTAATCCAAGAGTCACTGTATTAATGCCGGTTTACAATGGAGAAACTTATTTGGCTGAGGCAATTGAAAGTATTCTGAACCAGACATTTACCGACTTTGAATTCTTAATTATTGATGACGGATCAACAGATAACACATGGGATATTTTAAGCAATTTTAATGACTCTCGGATTAGACTTGTAAAAAACAACCAGAATATGGGAATTACAAAGACTCTCAACAAAGGACTACAATTGGCGAGGGGTAATTACGTTGCAAGAATGGACGCGGACGATATATGCTTTCCGGAACGTCTGCAACGTCAAAAAGCATTTCTTGACGAAAACTTAAACTTTGCCATGGTTGGTTCCTGGATAGAAGTAATCGATGAAATCGGGAGAAAAATAAAAAGAATCCGTTTCCCTATAGTTTCTTACCTTCTGAGATGGCGTTTATTGTATACAAATACTTTTGCGCATTCTGCTGTTATGTTCAGAAAGAATGCGGTTCTCGGTATCAGTGGATATCTGGATAATTGTAGACATGCAGAAGATTATGATCTTTGGTCCAGATTAAGCATGCATTGGGAGGTTGCTAATATCCCTGCTGTACTGGTCAGTTGGCGTTTCTGTGAAGAAAGTATCTCCGTAAAAAATGCCAAAAAGCAAAAAGAAACAACAGAACAGATAACAAAACGGAACATAGGTTACGTAATGGATGGGTATCCTGATGAAGCGCATTTTGAATATCTCAAGGGGCTCTACACCAGTAGCCCGGCAGAAAGCCTGAGCCTTGAGAATATTGATAGATTATATCGAACCACAGGAGAACTTTTAGACTGTTTCTGTCAAAGGTTTAATTATAGGAACAAAGATATTTCGGAGGACATTAAGATAGAAATAGCAACACATGTTTTTTCTAATATTTTCAGAGACCCATGTTCTATAATCGAAAAGGGACAACTGATGCTCTACTGGATTAAAAAGTTTAAGCCCAATATGTTCAGAATATTTTCCATCTTCTTTTTCAGAAGAACGGTTATAGGAACTCGAATTCAAGGTTTATTTAGACGAAATTAATAATGAATGGTTCGTCACAAGCGGACAATGTAATCAAAATAATAAGTTAAAGGAATATGACTGCCGGTCTTTCAGTAATATTATTCGGCATTTGAAACAAAATAATTTTTTGGCGAGCAGCATTAAGGCCCAGGCAACTAATAAGAAAAAGGGTTCATCTCATGCCCTACAGCCCATCTGTCTCAGTTATAGTGCCCGTATACAAACAGGAAAAATACCTTGGTCAATGCCTTGAAAGCGTGGACAACCAGACCTTTCAGGACTGGGAATGCATTATTGTAGACGATGGTTCGGACAATCCAAATCTAATAGATGATATAGCCAGCAATTCTGTCGGAAACCGGGGATATGTTGTCCACCAGAGCAATAGAGGGCTTGCAACAGCCCGAAATATTGGAATCGCTAATGCCTCCGGACGTTTTTTAGTCTGCCTGGATGCAGACGATTATCTCCATTTAGAATTTTTGGAAAAAACCACGGCAGTTTTACACAACAATAATGAACCCGGTGTTACATACTGCTGGACAAGACACTTCGGAGCGCGTCGGGACCTGTTCATTCCCCCCTCCAACATTCGCCTGTTCTGGCTGCTGCAAAGAAACCTGATCCCTGTAACATGTCTCTTCTCAAAGGAAATATGGGAAAACATCGGGGGGTTTGACAAAAACATGCACATCGGTCATGAAGACTGGGATTTCTGGATTCGAGTTTGTCTTGCAGGATACAAGTTTTCATGCATCGGCGAACCATTATTTTATTACAGGAAATACCTGGGCAGTATGCTTTCCAATGCAGTCAAACAAAGAGCCGATACGATTCATTACATCCGCCACAAACATTCTCAAATATATTTCATGTCTCTAAAACGGCTGTTCACATATCCCGATTTTCAGGGTATCTTCGGGCTTGCCATTGTCCGTTTCTGGCTCACCGGCCTCTTTTTTCGCTACCTGCCGAACAAAGTCATGAGGAATATATTCAGGCTCTATCAGACATTTTCTGATTGATCCGCAAAACATAAGACATTTGAAAAAGTGGAATCCATGAAAATCTGCGGTGTTGTGCTAAATTACTTTAGTCATGAAGACACCATCACATGTGTTCAGGCATTGGTGGATCAAAATGAACTGAAAAAAATAATCATTGTTGAAAACTCTGCAAACAACACCGAATTAAGAGTATTAAAAGACATCTTTAAGGATAACAGGCAGGTTGAAATTCTGGAACCTTCGCAGAATTTAGGATTTTCGGGGGGAGTTAATCTTGCTGTAAATTCAGCAATAGACTCTCGTTTTGATGCATTTTTACTACTGAATAACGATACATTAATACCGGCAAACACGGTAAAATATCTGGCAAACAGCCTGATCGACAACGGTTTTGATATGGCATCGCCAACTATATACTGCTATCCGGAAAAACATAAGGTATGGGCCAAAGGATATTACTATAATCGATTTATTGGCCTTATTACCCAGCGCGACATCTCCTTTATTCCAGGAACTATATTCTACCTCAGTGGTTGCTGTTTATTGGTTCGTCGCCAAGTGTTTCAGGATATCGGGCAGTTTGACACATCTTTTTTTATGTATGGCGAAGATGTTGAGTTCTGTTTCAGAGCCGTTCAAAAAGGATTTCGGATTGGTATTGTTGAAAAAGCTATCATATATCATAAGGCAAATGCGTCAACTCAGAACAATTCTTTCTTTTACGAATATCATATTGCGCGTGCACATTACCTTTTGTCCTTTTATATCCTTGATCATCCATTTAAAATATTATTATCTCTTCTGGGAAAATCAATAACCTTAACTGCAAGAGCCTATGTCCGAAGTCTAAGATACCATAATCTTAACCCTCTGATAGCTTTATTACTTGCACCATTACCATTACAAATAAGACACCAACGATTTCAGCATGACCGTTTTAAAAAGAACCTTAAAAAACGCGAAAATCATAGGCAGATTGGTAAGCGCCGATGAAAAAACTACGAATTGTCAGTCCCATGGCCACGGGAAATGGTGCCTATATCATTCACCAGATTTTAGCCAATAAAATCCCCAAGTACCATATCTGTGGTTACAATCCCTATTGGACACTGTTTCCACCTGCGTTGCCTTTCTTATGCCGTTGGCAGGGTATCCCTGATATTATCCATACAACGCCGGATTATGCCGCCTTTTTCAAACGTGGGAAAACTCCTCTTGTTATTACTTTTCACAATTTTGTCCTGGACAAAGAGGCGGTAGCCCATGGAGCGTTGCTGCAACGAATTCATCATCAAACGGATCTGCGGTTTTTTACCCGAAAGGCTCTCTCTGCAGCAACAATTGTTACTGCTGTCAGCCAGTTTACCGCCAAACTGGTCAAAAAGGAGTTAGGGTGTCCTGGCAACATACAGGTTATCTATAATGGCGTGAATGCGAATCAATTTTCACCCGTGTATTCCTCAAAAACTTCAAGTAAGGAAGTCAGGGTCTTTTTTTCCGGCAATCTCACCCAACGGAAAGGAGCGCACTGGCTCCCCTCCATCGCCAGACTACTTTCAGAAAATGTACATCTTTATTATACACAAGGGCTCCGAACACGAAACGTTTTTTCTCCTGACGCCAATCTATATCCGGTAGGTTCGGTTCCATTCAAAGATATGCCTGCTAAATACAACGAGATGGACATTTTGCTGATGCCTTCGGTACGGGAGGGTTTTGGCTTAGCTGTAGCCGAAGCAATGTCATGCGGCCTTCCGGTTGTCGCAACCAATTGCTCTGCTATTCCGGAATTGATTGATGAGGGTAAAGGAGGCTTCCTCTGCCCGGTTGGGGATATTGACGCCTTTTCGGAAAAAATCAACCTATTAGCGGATTCACCTAAGTTAAGGCGCGAAATGGGGGAGTATAATCGCGCAAAAGTTGAAAAAATGTTTACTCTCGACCGAATGATAAAAGAATATCAGGATCTGTTTCAAGAGGTGCTTGGCTGACAGGAAATTGATTCAATCAGCTTTCTGTATTTCTCCACAATAATCATCCAGTCGAAGTTTCGAAGTACATACCGCCGCCCTTCCCTTCCCAGTGACTCCCGAAGTTTCTGATCATCCAAAAGAAGGATAACCTTTTCCGCAAGCTTTCGTATATTCTTTTGCGGAACCACAAGCCCGGTTTTCCCATCGACAATGATGTCCTGCATGGCTGGGAGATCGGTAACGATTGCTGCGCATTCACACCCCAAAGCTTCCACCAACACAAGTCCAAAACCTTCCCGATCCCCATCGTCCGCAATTACAGACGGAAACACGAGTACACCCGACGACTGGTAAAGCGAAGGGAGACGAGCATTTTTTACGGCGCCAAGAAAACGGACATGCTCTTTTATCCCCTGTTTCACAGACGCCCTTTCCAAATTATTTTTTTCAGGACCGTCTCCGGCGATAAGCAGTGTGGCTTGAGGATATCTTTCCAAAATCAACGGCAAGGCATGAATCAGGTAATGTAACCCTTTTTTCTCAACAAGGCGTCCGACAAATAAGAGATTGTCGTTGATCCGTGTTGTTTCTGCAGGGACAAATCGGGTTTTTAAATCGACACCCATGGGGATAACATAAATCTTTTTATGAGTTGCGCCCAATTTCTCCACCGCTTCGATCATGTTCCGACTGACAACAGTCAGCGCATGGGACTTTAATATGACCCAGCGTTTAATACGGTTCATAATTATACCTTGAAGACCAAACAAATCTCCGCCGTGGGAAGTAAATAGCAACGGAATTTTAAAGCCGGTCAAGGAACATGCAAGAATGGCCACCAACGCTTGTGGAATTAGCCAGTGGGCATGGATCAAATGAAATCGATAGCGTTGGAGTAACTTGATAAGGGCAAGAAGTTCTCCCACAACAAAGAATGGCAACAAACCATACAGGAAGGGATTTTTTTCCAACTTGGCCAATATCCCACCATGGTAAGCCAGTTTTTCTAAAGAGTTAAAAAAATATCGGAATCGTTTGACATGGATTCCGGCGAAATTTGCTTCTATTTCGGCACCAGGGAAATGGGGGGCAAGGACATGGATACTGTAATCTGTTTTTAATCTGTTGCAGAGTTCAAACACAAAAGGTGGGTCTTCGTCATTTTCCCAACGGGGAAAGGTAGAAGTTAAAATTAATAGCCGTTTTCGTTCCTTCACCTTTCTCCTTCGCTTAGATCAAACCTCATCTGACAAATCTGTTCTGAAACAAGCCCCATCATAAATATAATAATGGAGGTTGTAAAAAGAAGTGCGCTCATATTGGAAAAGCGGCCCCAATAAAAGTATGTATAAAGATAATAACATAGTCCTATAACAAACAATCCAAAACTGACCGGAAGAAATACCCTTAAAGGAGAATATAGGGTGCATATTTTAATGATAATCATCAGGAATCGTACGCCATCTTTGAATATACTAATTTTACTTTTTCCAGTCTTACGCTTTAGGACATTGATAGGAATATATTTAACACTTCTTCCAGTTCTTAAAACACCCAGTGTCAACGTGGTGGGATACGAATAGGTATTGGGAAGCAGATATAACAAGTTACGGGCAATATCCGCTTTAACGGCCCGAAATCCTGAAGTGAGGTCGGCAACCGGGAACTTTGCGACATATGATGCAAACCAGTTGTATATCATGTTACCAAAAGTGCGCCCCAATGAGGCCTGATCACCGTTCGACCGGGAACCGACGACCATATCATAATCGGGCAAATATTCTAGCAACTTTTTGATATGTTCCGGATTGTGCTGATTATCTCCGTCCATAAATACCAGAATATCCCCACTGGCAATTCTGATTCCGCTTTTAATGGCAGCGCCGTTGCCAATATTATAAGGATGACTGTGAACATGGGCGCCTGCGTCTTTGGCTATATTTGCGGTATTATCTGTTGAGCCGTCATTTATTACGATAACTTCGAATTTGGGATACAACTCAATGATTTTGGATACAAGATCCCCAATGCTTTGAGCTTCATTATATGCCGGAATGACTATTGAAACTTCTGTCTTATCCATCTTCAATACCATTAGTGAGGGCTATCTCAAACTCCCTTAGATGAGTTTCAAAAAAGGATCTCACGCTGTCCCAGCTCCATTCTTCGCTGATTTTCAACAAAGTTGGATAAGGGTCTTCCTCCGCATCTTGAAAATAGACAAGGCTTTTCAAGACATGATAAAGGTTAATGCCCATGCCGCCAAAACGATTCAAAAATAATGCGCACAATTCTCTTATATCTGACTTTAACATGATAACGGCATAGACATCATAAAAATCCTTCTTGGCCCCGCGTTGGGACATGGTTTTAAGCTTTTCCGCAGCGACATCCTGCCACGCAGCTACCTTAATGCCACGCCATATACGAGGCGGAAAGCAGAGAGGAGCATCGTAGAAAAGGAAGGATAACCTGACCCCATTTTTCACACAGTGCAGGGTCTCTGAACGAATTGATGAAACTTTATCCGGCAGAATTCTGTTTTTCAGCTCTTCGGCATCAAATGCCTTGTCAATAAAGAAATCAAGATCTTCGGAAACTCTGTGGCCTAATTGCAGGGCAAGTGCCGTGCCCCCGGCAAGATAAAAGCTGTCTAACTGAACTGCAAGTTTATCAATCAAATTAAGGGCTTTCTGTGGAAGCACATCCTCGATCATTTTCTAACTCCGGAAGTGTGATATTAAAATATACCGACCAAAAACGCCTGGTCATGCTCAACAGTCCCCTTCTTTCTTTTACAACCCCAATTAATTTTTTATCGGCGTATATTTCCCTGAGTGTCTTCAAGTCTTTTTCATCCCCAAAATCCAGAACCCTGGCAATGATATAGTCAGCGTGCTGTTCTATATCTACTGACTCAGCATCCCAAAAGAGGGTGGGGTCAAATAATCTCTTGGCATCTTTTATGCTGTTCATCTTGATATCAGTCAATGTCTTTCCCTTTCTGCCCGTCTGTTGATATTCTCTTTTATGGAAAAATTATCTATGCATTCTGCAACTATTTTTAACAAGTTTTTCATATGCTTCTTCCGGTGAAATATCATACAATTGTGCCATCCGCTCTAAGCTCTCATCCAGGCGTTTTTCTGCCTCTGCTGATCTCTCCTGAGGAGTCAGTTTTAAGAAGGCTTCAATCATTTCAAGCCATTTTTTTTTCATCAAATGTGACATAATTCTTTTAATCCACGGATTACGCAAATTACCCCGATAAAATAGAAAAATGAAATGCCCCGGTTAAATGGTCATCCGGCCCTGATTAAATGGCTTTCAGATTTAACAGGGTAAAAATTGAACGGGATAAACATTTCATAGGGCAGGCACGGATTTTCGTGAGTTATTGGGTTATATTTTAACCCTCGTTTGGATAACTCATGACAGAAACAAACTTTATGGCCCTTCTTCGTGCCTTAATGCCTGAACTATTATAAATAAACGGGCTTTGGTGTCAAGTGAATTAGCCGGACATATATTGCGTCTCAAAATTCTCTTTTATTTTACTATATTTTCCATGTCGTTTTCGAGCCGAAATAATGCAATGGAAAGCGGTAGGGCAACTTTAAACAGTCTTGAAATATTTACAATTTATCCTGATTAAATTTATTCAACAGCTATTATACTAGTTAAAATATGTTCTCGAGTTTTACCAATTCAGGGAACAGAATTCGGATAACTTTAGTTGAGTTCTATAGGCTTTGAGTTGACATCTAATGCTCTTTTTTATAATAGTTTAAATTATCCTACACCCTTTTTACGTAATAAACATGAAAAATACCCTACCCTGGAAATATGCTACGCTCTTTCTATTGATATCTATAATGGTTTTTCTAAGGCTTCACAGCCTGGACGAACCCCTGGAAAGAGATTTGACGACCTACGCATATATTTCCCACCACATTCTGGATGGGGAAAAATTGTATACCGAATTATGGGACCATAAACCCCCCGGAATTTATACGGCTTATATGATGGCGGAGCTGTTTTGGGGCTATGACCAGCGTGCGGTTGTATATCTTGGGATCGTCTCTTCTCTGGTTTCATTGTTATTTCTTTACGGTTTCTTGAACCAAACAACAGATCGAAAAACAGCAATGCTGGGTTCAGCGTTCTGGGTGTTTGCTTCCAATAGTATAATGATCCATGCGAATCAGCCGAACGTTGAAACTTTTATGAACGCATTCACCATAATGGCTTTGTGGTCTTTAACTCGGTGGTATGCGCAGGGAAAACATTTTCTGTTTTTTTCCGGGATTTGTTTTGCCGTTGCAACCTGGTTCAAAATGAACGCCATATTCTCAATGGCCATGGTCTGCCTTTATCTGCTTATCCCGCAGCCTAAATACAACCAGACACGCAGACTCAAGGATCGGGTTATTACGCTGGCTATTTTTATCTCACCATTGTGCATGCTGTGGGTCGGCACATTTTCATATTTCAATCTTAACGGCCGGCTTTATGATTTTTGGGAATCCGTTTTTTATTTCAATACATATTATTCAGGAAATATTTTAAAAAATATCTGGACATTTTTTTCTTCACCGGACAAACTTTTCCATGTCTGCCTTTCAGATATCTGGATTTTAGTTCTACTATCCATGGCATGGTTGAGTATGGGCCGGCAGCAATACGGGCCGTTAAAACGACCATTTTTTATTTTAGTGCTTATGGGATTGTTCGTTGAAGTTTCGAGCACGGGGATTTCTGAACCTCACTATTATCAGCTTTTGCTGCCGATTTTCTGCATCCTTCCGGCGCTGTTCTTTCATGATTTAATCGAAAGCGAAAATTCACCCACAAATAGAAATTTAAAAGCATTCTTTTCATCGTTAACATTAGTTCCCTTACTGTTAATGAGTTATCACCAGGTTTTATTTTTAAAAATGACCCCCTTTGAAATTTCTGAAAAAAAATACGGTGACCAGTTCATCAAATCCTATGAAATCGCTCAGGAGGTTAAAAAAATAACCGAGCCTTCCCATAAAATATATGAATGGGGTGCAGAAACCGGTATTTACTATTACAGCAAAAGGAGTTCCGTTACGGGCATTTTTTATGTTTACCCGTTACTTTGGGGACCGAAAGAAGAGCGATTAAAAAAGGCTCAAAAGGTTTATGACCATGTTTCCACCGCCAAACCCGAGCTATTTATCTATAATGAATACTATGGGAAAAGTTTTTTTTCCGAATTCATTCAAGAGAATTATAAATTGGAAAAACGGATGGGGTCTTATTTGATCTTTAGAGTCAAGGATGAACAGCATGAATAAAACGGGACTTGTTTGCTGCTGTATACACGGCAGATGATTGTGGAAAGAGTGGTACCGGGTATAAATCTGAATTTTTAAAAGTTGCAATACGGAAAATACGTTATGGTATATGATTTGGCCATAGTCATGCCGGTATACAATGAACAGGCATGCATTATTACGGTTGTCGAATCCTGGGTTGCCGTCCTGTCCAACCTTAATATCGATTTTCGATATCTAATTTTAAACGACGGTTCAACGGATGGAACCAAAGATGCTTTAGGTGTTTTTAATACAGATCACCGCATTGAAGTCATCCACAAGCAAAACACCGGGCACGGCCCTTCGATTCTTTTGGGTTATCGTAAAGGTGTACAGATTGCAGAATGGGTGTTTCAATGCGACAGTGATGATGAAATAAAGGCAGTTTATTTCTCCAAGTTATGGAAAAAAAGAAAGCCTTATCATGCCCTTTTTGGAAAAAGAACCGGTCGCACTCAAACTTTAAGCAGAAAGTTTATCAGCAAATGTTCTCGAATTATCACACGTCTTTTTTACGGCGTTGGTGTTGTCGATGTCAACATACCCTTCCGTTTGATTCGTTCAAATATTTTGAAACAGATTATTTGCCAGATCCCCGATGATACATTTGCACCGAATGTAATCATTTCCGGCGTTTTATCAAAAATGGGGGCCAAAATTTATGAACATCAGGTCCCCCATGAACATCGTAAAACGGGAAAAGTATCCCTATCGAAATTAAAACTCTGGCGAGTGACAATAAAAGCACTTTGGCAAACGTTATCCTGCCGCCCTGTGGAGGCTTTTATGGATGAACAAACAACCGGCACATCTAAAAGGCCTATAAAGAACAACCCGTATGGTGAACTATGAATTATGATTATCTGGTCGTCGGCGCAGGAATCTTTGGAAGCGTATTGGCAGAACGTATCGCCAATGACTTAGGTGCCAAAGTTCTGGTGATAGACAAACGCGCTCATATTGGCGGTAATTGTTATTCTCAATCGGATAAGGAGACGGGAATTGAAATCCATAAGTATGGAACGCATATTTTCCATACGTCTTCTGAAGTAGTTTGGGACTATATAGTGCCTGAACGAAAACCCCTGTTCTTGTCAACTTAAATCCGATATGAAGCCCATTCCCAAATTGAGCATCATTCAATTTCGATAGAAAACAAGAAGTAAAGAGATTTTTCGCTAGAAAAGTACTACTGAGTCGGATTTTAAAAACATTTGTCCTGTCTGTTTTTTGCTTATCAGATTGTTGTTTCTTTAGCTTTCTATGCGGCTAAACGATATGGGTTTCTTGCAACCCCATCACGTCGCCTCAAGCGCTTCCGGGTCTTTTTCTGAATCTTTGCTCCTAAAATTTGAATGTTCCGGGCTAACACTGCCAGAGCAACGTATCTTTTAAAGCCAATGATGCTGTGATCGGGACAGCGATCTAAAGCATGATTTTCTAATGCGTTAATTGCTGACTCTACCGCTGAATGTTTGCACCTCGATTTAATAAAATCTTCTGAATGCTCTATTGCTTTAGCCTTTAATGAAAGCTTTCCCTTTCTGGGAAGAACAACATGATCCAACAGTTCCTTAAGATCTTCTTGATTATTTGGACTATGAAAGCCTTTATCAAAACTGCAGCTGCTAAGGATAGCAAACTTTCTCTTTGCTTCGACAACCATTTCTACAGCTATCTGATCATCCGTCTGATTTTCCATGACATAGTGGTGGAGGATAAAACCGTGTTGGTCTTCTAAAATACAAACCTTTAAACCCAATTCTTGAGATACACCGGCTTTGCCCTTGCTAATCCATTCCGTATATTCCTCAAAAATCGAGAATGTCTTTTCGTTATGCGGAATCTTTTTGCCTTTAATCACTCTTCTTCGTATTTGATCTGTCTGGCGCTCAGCATGATCGATGAAATGCTCTATCAACATGATTCGTGCTATATTACCAATCCCCATCTCGTTTAAAATGGTAATACCCATTCCGGCGCGCTTGATATATTGCTCAGCCAAATTGATATACTCCTGATGAGCTTCTATAATCAGTTTCTCCCTTTTGGCCTTCTTCTTCTCGTTCTTTGAATTGGAACGTTTAAGTGTGCAAACCCTGTTAAACAGCTTTTTAATTTTCATTAAAATGTGTCGGCTCTGTCTCCATTCGGTTATGCCCAGCTCGGCACATTCACGTGCACTCAATTCAATAACTTTTCGAATCGCATCCCAAAGAAGATTAATATCGGTGGGATAATGTACATCGGTTTCCACAACAAAAGAATCGCATCGCCCCTTTAATTCCCCCTGATCATGATCGCTAAACAGCTTGTGCCCAACTTTCACAACTACCTGGCTAATTTGATCGAGAACTTCCGGGGTAAACAACGAAATATTATCCTTCAATGTTTGCAGCGCATATCTTTTATCGAATTCGAAAATCGTATGGCCTAAAAATTCACGGACTGTCTTATGATTATTGGCAATCTCATGAAGTTTGTCATAATCCCAGTTGCAGTCAAGACGTAATGTACCTAACACCAAAATCTTCCATAAATCCATGCCAGGTCTGCCATTGCTTGAATCAATGTGCATAGGTATGATACCTTCCAAAATTGAAAAAACTTCTTCACGAACTTGACGATTTTTGCAGATCGCTTGCAAGCCTAATAAAAGTTGAGGAATTTCGTCCCGAGAACGAAGATCAATTTGAATATTACAAATGTCCACTTGCCCAATTTTTAGTTGCTTTTCGATGACTTTTCGCATAGCATTTCTCCACGAAGATTTTCCAGGTTTGACTCATAATTGCTGATTTTGTGTAATCAGCAAAAGTCGATAAGTTTAATTATACCAATAAGATATATATCGTCTTTGAGTCTATAATGCAAGTAAAAAATACTTAATCCTGGAAAATCTTCACCCATTTAAAATACTACAATGCTATGTTTTTGTTGAACTTGTAGGCTTTTCGTTCAGACACTAATTAACTTTTTGTTCTTATCACGATGTATGAAAGCTGATTTTTTAAAATCATAAAAAAGATCGAGAGTATCCAACCCTTTCTTAATCTCATTTGTTAATATTGCAGAAACTATATTTTTGGCTTCAGCGTAAGAAGATTTTTCTTTTGCAGCCATGATTGCAATACTTCCACCATTAATATCATTGAATTCAACATCTATTATTTTAAACCCAACACGATCAAATATGAATTTAATTTGCTTTAAGGTATAATACTCAAGATGTTCATGACAGATCATGTCGTACGAATTCATCTCAAGCATTTTAGGCATATAGCTCTGTTCCATCAACCAGATGCCGTCATCGGTAAGTATATCGTATATTTGTCTCACAAAGTCGACCGGATCCGGCAAATCATAAAACATGGCGATAGAAGTAACTACTTTGACTTTTTTACCGGAGAAACTCATCTTAACAAGATCAGCCGAGAAAAAAGCCGGGATCAGCTTGATGTTGTTTGGGTAGAATTCCTGATATTTTTTTCCTATGGGGTCGATACCAACGAGTATCAGTTTTTCCTCTTGATAAGCTTTAAGCAGCGTACCGTCGTTGCTTCCAATGTCAATGACCAAGTCATTCTTTTTCAGTGATACAAATCTATTAATTTTTTGGATAATTTTATTCAAATGTTCAACCATTGAGATGTTCAAACTAGAGCGATACCCATAGTTATCTCCATAAAGCACATCCATATCGAAATTATGACGCAGTTGAACTAGGCCACAACAATCCCCAAGTTCTTTATCCCAACATTTCACCAGTTCAAGAGGGCCTCGTGGAACCGGCTGTTTTTTAGAACATGGGAAAACACCCGTAAAAGCCTGGTTCCCCAAACTCAGAAGCGGCTCCAAGTTAATGTTACCGCAAATCCTACATTTATTAACGGCCGTATACATAAAATGCTCCCGACATATTAAGAAAATTTGTTTTCTGATGAATATACACTACGTTATTGAAAACTAAAAGTCATTTTTAAAAGTAACCTCGTCATATGACGCTTCGCTTGCTTGGGATTCCTTATGCTGCGGTTGTGGTTCTAAAACACCATTTTGGCAAGGAAGATG
>Ga0209986_10002393_pt1 | contig 17178 bp, 13 predicted proteins | sample BlataG_FD_183168 | JGI IMG/M metagenome (GOLD analysis project Ga0209986, IMG submission 183168) | Deep subsurface microbial communities from Black Sea to uncover new lineages of life (NeLLi) - Black_00105 metaG (SPAdes) (version 2) | ecosystem: Environmental > Aquatic > Marine > Oceanic >...
CGGTATCCAATGCCGTCAAAAATGTCTTAGTCGAAGTCAATGAACAACTGCCTTCCGGTCTGGCGGTGGTTCTTCGCAATGACCGGTCGGATATCTATCGGCAACGCATGGGGCTGTTGATCAAAAACGGATGTATGGGATTGGGACTGGTGTTTGTTTTGCTGGCATTGTTTCTGGAAGCGCGGCTTGCTTTCTGGGTGGCTTTAGGCATTCCCATCTCTTTTTTAGGTTCTCTTTTATTTTTGCCGGCCATGGATGTCAGCATTAACATGGTCTCCATGTTCGCATTTATCGTCACCCTCGGCATCGTGGTGGACGATGCCATCGTGGTCGGGGAAAACGTCTATCATCACTATCAACGCGGTGTTCCCTGGCTGGAAGCCGCTGTTTCAGGGACCCGAGAAATCGCCATGCCGGTTACCTTCAGCGTACTGACCAATATGGTGGCGTTTCTCCCCATGTTCTTCGTTCCCGGCACCCTGGGAAAGGTATTCAAACAAATTCCCGTGGTCGTAATCAGCGTATTTGCGATTTCGCTGATCGAATGTTTTTTTATTCTCCCGGCCCACGTGGGCCATCAAAAACCCCCGGAAAAAGGCTTTTTCGCCTGGATTTACGTCCGGCAGCAGCGATTCAGCAAGGGCTTTGTCCGTCTGGTTGTCCATCGATACGGTCCCCTGCTGGAGCTGGCCCTGCGCTGGCGATATGTGACGGTGTCCCTGGGTATCGCTGTTTTATTGATTACGGTGGGTTATGTGAAGAGCGGGCGCTTGGGATTTGAACTTTTTCCCAAGATTGAATCCGATTATGCCATGGTCACGGCCACGCTGCCCTTTGGAACCGCATTTCAAAAAACCGAAAAGGTTCAGAAAATTCTGGTCCGGGCGGCCCAGGAGGTTGTGGCTGAAAACGGCGGAAAAGCACTCATGGAAGGAATCTTCGCCAATATCAACGACAACAAGGCCGAGGTCCGTATCTACCTGACTCCGCCGGATAAGCGTCCAATATCGACCGCTAAAATAACGGAACGCTGGCGGGAACGGGTGGGGGTTATTCCGGGATTGGAATCGATTTTATTTGAATCCGATGCCGGCGGACCCGGCCGCGGGGCCGCCATTACCGTAGAACTCAGCCATAAAAACATCGTTTTGCTGGAAAAGGCCGCGTCTGAAGTTGCCGAGGCGTTAGGATTCTACCCCAATGTCACCGATATCAATGACGGTTTCGCACCCGGTAAACAGCAGGTCGATTTTCAGATCAAGCCCGAAGCCCGCAGTCTCGGATTAAGGTCCAAGGAGGTGGCCAGACAAATCCGCCATGCTTACTATGGTGCCGAGGCGTTGCGGCAACAGCGGGGACGTAATGAAATAAAGGTCATGGTCAGACTCCCAAAAAACGAACGGGCTTCCGAGTACAACCTAGAAGAAATGATATTGCGAACCCCTACCGGAAGCGAGATTCCCTTGCGCTATGCCGTCACCATAAACCGGGGACGGGCTTATACCGATATCAATCGCCGGGACGGCCGCCGGATCGTATCGGTGGAAGCCGATGTCCGGCCCCGAAGCCAGGCCGGCCAGGTGTTGGAGTCACTCAAGTCTGAAACCCTGCCGGCATTACAAAAAAATATTCCGGTCTGACCTTTAGTTTTGAAGGTCGCCAGGCCGATCAACGCGAAAGCATGCAGAGTCTGATGCGAGGCCTATTGGCGGCCCTTTTGGTCATTTTTGCCATGCTGGCGGTTCCATTAAACAGCTATATCCAGCCCGTTATTATTATGTCGGCCATTCCCTTCGGCATCGTGGGAGCCGTGATCGGACATTTGATCATGGGTTACAGCTTGAGTGTGCTCAGTATGTTCGGCGTGGTGGCACTCTGCGGGGTGGTGGTCAACGACTCGCTGGTGCTGATCGATTTTGCCAATCGCAAGGAGCGGACCGGAATGAGCCGGCGCGACGCTGTTCATCAGGCAGGTATTCAACGGTTTCGGCCGATTATTTTGACCACCCTGACCACTTTCGGCGGCCTGTCGCCGATGATCTTTGAAACATCCCGCCAGGCCCGCTTTTTGATCCCCATGGCCCTTTCTTTAGGATACGGCATCCTGTTTGCGACGGTGATTACGCTGATTCTGGTGCCGTCATTTTACTTGATTGTCGAAGACCTGAAAAGATTGGCAGGTATAAAAAAATCGAATAGAGTTTAACTCTTCTAAACGATAGTAGATCCTTTTAGACACTGATAAATTCTTAAGTAGTATCCGAATTGTATATATTTACAAATGTTCTTGATTTTTTACAAAAATATCTGTAATCGGGACTTTTTTTATTTAATGCTCATCGGAGGACAACCTAAATGGCTACAAAGCCGACCCATGAAAAATTGAAACAAAGGGTTAAAGAACTCGAAAAAGCAGATCTTGAGCACAAGAGGGCTCAGGAGCCGCTACAGGAGTTTGAACAAGAAAAAGAGATAATTCTCAGGAGCCTGGTAGAGCATGTTCTATATCAAGACACTGAAATGAGAATTCTATGGGCCAATCGGGCTGCCTGTGAATCAGTAAATTTGACGCGAGAGCAACTATTAGGGCGTTTTTGTTATGAGATATGGCCGCGGCGCACCGATCCCTGTCCGGATTGTCCACTCAGGAAAGCCATGAGAACGGGTAAACCCGAAGAGACAGAAAAATACACGCCTGACGGTAGAGCCTGGTTTATCCGGGGCTATCCCGTGCAGGATGCAACCGGTAAAATTGTGGGCGCGATTGAGTTGACATTGGACATTACCGAGCGCAAACAGGCTGAGGAAGAGCTGCGCAACGCTCACAACAAGCTGGAGCAACGGGTTAAAGAGCGAACTGCCGAACTGGTAAAGGCTAACGAGGAACTCAGACGGCAAATAGAAGAGCGTAAACGGGCGGAGGAGGAGCTGGTGGAGAGGGAGCAGATCATGAAGGCGATCCTCGCTGCTTCTCCGGTGGGGATTGGTTTGGTCCGAAATCGGATAATAGATCAGGCCAACAGAGCCATGGACCGAATTTGGGGTTACGAAGAGGGTTCCCTGGTCGGGAAAAGCACCAAAGTGCTTTATTCGGATGCTGAGGAGTATAAACGTGTGGGTCACGAGTTTTACTCCGAAATTGAGGAAAAGGGAGTCGGAAATTTGGAGACACGGTGGGTGACCAAGGGTGGTAGAAAAATTCAATGCTTTCTTCAGGGAAGCGCTCTGGATCCGTCTGATTTATCCAAAGGGGTTATTGTGGCGGCGATGGATATTACCGAGCTCAAGCGGGCCGAAGATCTTGTTTTCAATCTTTCTCAAATGCTGATGCAAGCCCAGGAGCATGAACGGCGGATGATTTCTTATGAGCTGCATGACAGCATCGCCCAAAACCTTTCTACACTGAAAATCGGCTGTGATCTGATTTTCGACGATCAACCGGCAATACCTCATGAATTAAAGGTGAAGATGGCAAAATATTCCAATCTTATCAACCAGACAATCACAGCTGTTCGGAATCTGGCCTATGATTTACGGCCGCCTGCTTTGGATGAGATGGGCCTTGTGAAGGCGCTTGAGATATATTGTGAAGAGTTTTCAAAAAATAGTGGATTGAAAGTGGACTTTCAATCGGCCGGTATACATAAGTTGATTTTTGATTCCAATACTGAAATCCATTTTTACCGTTTGGTTCAAGAAGGCCTGAACAATATCCGTAAACACGCCCATGCCACACGGGCGACCATTAAAATGGTGGGATCGTCCCCGAATATCATCCTTCGCATTGAAGACGACGGCAAAGGTTTTGATGTAAAGGCCCGGGAACTCAAATTAGATAAAGAGAAGCGGATGGGACTTCGAAGCATGAAAGAAAGAGTCAACCTGCTTCAAGGTCGAATGACGATTCAATCACGCCCGATGAAAGGGACCAAAATATTGATAACATATCCTTTTAAGAAAAAAAATAATACGTCAGAAAAGCCGCATATGAATCATTGACGACCATGCTTTTTACAGAAATCCTACAACTTATGGGCTTCGCACCATAAGCGTTAAGTTATTTTTTGCGCCGGAAGGACTGTGGAAGGTTTACTGAAAAAGATGAACATCGAACATCGAACGTCCAACATCGAATGTTGAATGGGAAAAAGGGAACCCAAAGATGGTTAAAACTTATTCAGAAGGTACCATCAATTAAAAACCTGAACTACTAAAAGATATTTTAGAGGAAACAGAAGAATTAATTAAGATTTTTGTTACGAGTATCAAAACGGCCTCCGGCCCGTAGGGGCCTATGCCCCGGAGGGCTGAAAAGAAAAAGAAATAGTCATTCAAGGTTTGACATCGGATTTTTGAAAATAAATGAAATTAAATTGCGGAGCGGAGCGACATCATTATTCGATGTTCAACGTTGGACGTTCGATGTTCGATGTTCAGTCTGTTCGATGTTCGACGTTTATCTTTCAAAACAACCCTGTACGGCATAAATGTAACCTGTGAATGTTTACAAAACAACTTAGCGCTTATGGGGGCTACTGGCCAAGCAATCCTTTTAGCAGGCCTTTGGTTGTTTCTTGAAGGTGCTTCAGCTCCTCTTTCTCCAATATTTTTTTGACCTTTTCTGATTCTAAGACTTTTTCTTGGAGTTGTTGTTTGGCAACGCTTTTTAAATCCGGTCGAAATTTTGGAGAAGAGAGATTTCCTGTTACCAACACAGGGACCATGATTCCGGAACGCTGCTTTTCATCCCCCTGTCCCTTGATCGTGCCGACGACCCTGGGCTCTACCCGGAAATCTAAAGTTTCTTTTACGAGATCGGCATTTCCGTTTGCAATGACTCGCAGCAACGGTGACTTAAGACTGGTTTCCGGTGTATTCAGCACCCCATTGGCGATGGTAAAGGGAGCTTTAAGTTCCGCAAAATCCGTCTTAGGTTTCTGATCTGATTTTTCTGCAAGACCAAACGCAGCCTGGACATTTCGGACCATTCCGGCAAGATCGATTCCTTTTATGGCGCCGTCGTTGAACAACAATTCGCCCTTGCCATTCAACGTTTTTTTGAATACCGCGGAATCGACGCCGGCCATCGCCAAGATTACGTTTGCCTGCATAACACCTTCCAAAATATCCTTATCCAAAACGTCCCTCAGTAACGGACCGGACTCAACTTTGTTGACGATCAGGCTTATATTACTCTCGGGCACATCTTTGGTCACGTTGAGCGTGGCTTTGCCGGACACATTTCCCTGATACATATTTAATTTCAGGGGATCCAGGTTGAATATCCCGTTTTTTGCATGGATTTTCAGGATTACATCTTGAATTTTTGCTTTATTTGCAATGAGCGTATGGATTTTCAGTTGCCCATCCAGGATTAGTCGGCGCAGGGGTGTGTAATCCGTCTTTTTTATCGGTCCGGGGGCAGATTCTTTGCTCATTTCCATTTTTTTAGATTTGGTCTCTTGATCCTGTTGTTTTGCGGACGATTTCTTGTCGGATTTTGGAGGTAAATATCGATCCAGGTTAATCTGATTCAGATCCAGATCAAATTTCACATCAGGTTTGGAAAAATCAGTGGCTTTCATGGAAAAATTCAGCTTGGATTCATCCAGACCCAGGATGCCGTTGGAGACCGACAGTTTTTTCGAGTCTGCTTTGATATGGGCGTTGAGGGTCATGCGATTCAAAACGTGAGGATCGGCCGTTTGGATGGGAAACGTCTGTCCCAAGGCTGCCGCTATTTTACGAGGTGAAAATTCAGCCACATCCAGATCCAACTCAACGCCGGGGCTAACCGCCAGATTTTCGAGGGCTCCCTTGAGCCGAAGGGTTAACTCATTTAGAGCCGTTAACGATAAATCCATGGAAACGGATCCCTCTTGGAAACCTTTGCTCACCGGTCCGACAGATCCTTGAATGGACAACGGTTGTTTGTCCAGAACGGCAGAAAATTTAAGCTGCACGGGCCGATCCAGCGATACCTCTTGCAGGGTTAGATTGATATCTGACACTTGTTTACGTGTACCCGCTACATGGTCAATCCACAGAACCTCCCCATTTTTTATGGAAAAATCTCCAACCCATAGAGCACTAATCGGTAGACCCGTCTCAGAAATTTTTCCAACCGGTATTTTTTCGTCCTTTTTTGGTTGGGCGGTTTTTTTGGGCAGCTCCCAGTTTACACGACCGCCTTTGTTTTTTACCAAAACCATGCGGGGTTCATTTAAGATAAACTTTTTAACTTGGATATCTTTAGATAACAAAGGGAGGAGTTTGATTCTGGCTTCAAAGGATTTAACCTTTACAAAGTCCTTTTCTTCGAATCCCTTAACATTGCCTAACTGAAAATCAGAGAACGAGATGCCGGCCCAGGGAAAAACAGAAAGACGAAGATCATCACCGATGGAAAAGGGACGTCCGGAAGCTTGGGCAATTTTTTTCTCAAGCTCGGTCTTGTATTTTTGAACATCCACAACCCTGGGAATGATCAAAATGGCTGCGATGATGATCACCACCAAGCTTGCAATTACGATAATTCCCCATTTTGATAGTCTTTTCATGGCATACCTCCTTTATTATTTTTACATTGAAAACCTGGTCCTCTGGGCCAGGTCAGAGATAGATAGCTCTGCCTTGGAGTTTTGTGTCTAAAATCACAAATTACAAGCACCAAATTACAAATTAACCCGCCTCAGGCGGGTAAATCTCAAATTCCAATATTCAATGACCAAAACCTTCCAGGGCGAGACATTGTTTGGATTTTCGAATTTCGGTCATTGGAAATTGTTTGATATTTGTAATTTGATATTTGGGATTTCAATAAGTCAATGAATTTCCAACAAAGCAAATCCCCTCTGGGGATAATCAAAGCCTGGACCTCTGGGCCAAGCTTTTTACTTTATGCACCCTATTTCCAAGTGTCAAGGCATATGCCGGCACTTACCAGGGCAAACGCATTTGAATCCCAATACAGGGAGAACGCTCCACGACGCTACGCTGCACCGAAATCAAATGCGCTTACCCTGCTGGTTTAAGATTTATAGTTTGACTACCGCCTCATTCTTCTGATAGTTAGATGGCCAAATTTTAGTCACTTTCCAGACTTATCCGGGTTAGCGTTGCCGATATTCGATAAAAAGAAGTGAAATTAAAAAAATGTATTGTAACCGTCGCGGTTTTTTAAAAATCGGGGCACAAACAGCTGTGAGCGGCCTATTCCCCATGTCGGCTGTTGCGTCAATCAATCGCTTTTTGACTCCGAAACGCAGGCTGTCCTTCTATAATACGCATACCAATGAAAGGCTTGAGGTCTGCTATTACACCCAAGGCCGGTATCGACCAAATGCCTTGAGAAAAATCAATTATATTTTTCGTGATCATTATTCAGGAAAAATTAAACCCATCCATAAAGATCTTATCGATTTTCTCCATACTATTTCTAAGGCCATGGGTGATGGCGCTCAATTCCATATCATTTCGGGATACCGTTCTCCTGAAACAAACGCCATGCTCCGTAAAAAAACCAAGGCCGTTTCAAAGAATAGTCTGCATATGCAAGGAAAGGCCGCCGATATCCGGGTTCCGGACTGTGATACCAAAAGGTTAAGCAATATCTGTATGAAGATGCAAGCCGGCGGCGTAGGGTATTATCCTGAGTCCGATTTCGTCCATGTGGATACCGGAGATGTGAGGTGCTGGTGAAATCCAAAATGTAGTGTTGTTTTTTTAAGTGAACCCTAACCCGGATAAACCGGAACCAAAAATATTTGCCACAAAGACACTAAGGCACAAAGGATATATTTATTATTCTTTCTTCGTGTCTTGGTGCCTTAGTGGCAGAATTGAAAAAGTTTTGCCACAAAAAACACAAAATTTACAACGAAGCGCCTAAATAAAAAAGCGCAAAACCAAGATTGCGTTTTGCGCTCTGTTTACGTTTTGATATCATATGAGCTTCAGGCGACGTCCTTGTTATAGCAGGTCAGGCAACATTGCAGGCAGCGGTTCGATTCATAGAGGGCTTCTTCTTCACTGATAACAAGGTCTGCTTCAACAAAAGATTTAATCCGATCCTCCACCGGAAGTTCCGGCATCTTTGTTCTTGCAGATTTTTCTATTCCTTCAACCGAATCAAAGATTGACACCGGTATATTATTCGTAAATAGTGTTTTGTCCGGCGGCGTTATTTCCTCGCCGGTAATGTACAAATGGATCGAACGGGCTGCTCGTCGGCCTGCGCCGATCGCAGAGACAACCAGGTCAGCACCGGTAGCGGCGTCTCCGCCGGTAAAAATATAAGGTATGCTGGACTGCAGTGCCACCGGATCTTCAGAGTCAATGGTATTCCAGCGGGTAATATTTAAATCTTCATTCAGACGTTTGCTTTCATCCTTGAAAAAGACATCCGGACCCTGTCCGATGGCGGTAATCAGCATATCGATTTCCATGACGGTCTCCGAACCTTCAATGGGCACCGGACGGCGTCTGCCGCTGGCATCCGGCTCGCCGAGTTCCATCTTCAGATATTCAAGTCCGGTAACTTTGCCTTCCTCATCACCGATTACACGGGTCGGCGCAGCCAGAAAAGTAAATTTCACGCCTTCATGTTCGGCGGCCTCAATTTCAACCATATTGGCCGGCATTTCTTTGCGGGTCCGGCGATACACAATCGATACTTCTTCAGCACCCAGACGAATCAGAGTGCGGACACAGTCGATGGCGGTGTTCCCGCCACCGATCACGACGCATCTATTGCCGACAAACGGCAGACGGTCTTTGGCACCGTCTTCCTGCTGCCATAAAGCAAAATTTGTCAGAAAATTAATCCCAGTATAACAACCGCCAAGATTTTCACCTTCAACCCCCAAAGTGTAGTCTTTCCAGGCGCCGATGCCCAAGAAAACAGCGTCATATCCGGCAGCCATAAGCGATCCGATGTCAAAATCACGGCCCAGCATTACGTTTGGCTTGTGTTCAATCCCTATGTTTAAAATCCCATCGGTTTCCCATGCCAGGACCTCTTTGGGGAGTCGATATTCGGGAATTCCATAACGAATCATACCCCCTAATTTGGGCATGGCGTCAAAGATGGTAACATCATGGCCCAAACGGCGGAGAAAAAAAGCACAGCTCAATCCTGCCGGGCCGCCACCGATGACAGCCACTTTTTTACCGGTGGAAGGGGCCACGGATACGGGAAGATGACGTCCTGAATTCATTTCATAATCGGCAACAAAACGTTTTAACTGATTGATGGAAACCGGTTCGTCTTCAATGCCCCTGCGGCATTTATTTTCACAGGGATGGGGACAGACCCGGCCGCAGGATAACAGTAAAGGATTTCGTTCCCTGATCGTGTTTACCGCGCCTTCGTAATCCCCGTTCTTGATTTGGTAAATATATCTGGGAATGTCAATTTCAGCAGGGCAGGTCTGCTGGCAGGGGGCGATACGATCATCGTACTGATTGAGATGGAGCAGCTTTTGGGACATGGTTTTGATTTCCATGATATCCTTTGGGCAGACTTTTTCACATGCACCGCATCCCACGCATTTCATTTCGTCAACAACCGGATATCCATGGGGTCCTATCTTAAGGGCATCAAAAACACAGGCCCTGACACAGTCGCCCAGACCCAGACATCCTACCGGACATTCGTGTTTTCCCCCATACAAGGAGGCAAGGGCCTGACAGCTGTTAATACCCATATAATAATATTTATCGGGGGCGCGATCGCCGCCCGTACAGGTATTGTAAGAAAGCAAGGGTTCGGCCGTACCCGGATCCACGCCCATGATGGCGGCAATATTGGCCGCAGCTTCAGCGTCGGCAACGATACAGACACTGGGAGGCGCTTCACCGGCAACCACGGCAACGGCCGCGGCAGAGCATCCGGTATATCCACAACCCGCGCAGTTTGCGGCGGCCATAAATGCTTCTACCTCGGCAATTCGGGGGTCCTCATAGACATAAAAAACTTTTGAGGCAACACTCAGCATAAGTCCGCATGCTGCCCCCAGGCCCAACATAAACAAAAGAGCTGTTACCACAATGACCTCCTTATTTACATATTGATGATTGACTATTTAATATTGAAAATTTATGGAATTCTATTTTTTCTAATAGATGATCAGACAATAAAATCTTCAATCGACAATCATCAATCCTTACACCATTCCTTTAAAAGAAAAAAATGCAAGCGCAATTATTCCAGCCGTGACCAGTCCGATGGACGTATCCTGGAGCGGTTTTGGGACCCTGGCTAAAGTAATACGTTCACGGACACCTGCAAAAAGAATAAGTGCAACACCGAAACCCACGGCAAACCCAAACGATGCGACAAGTGACTTCATAAAGCCTAACTCTTCATCGATGTTTATTACACAAGCGCCCAGCACAGCACAGTTTGTCGTAATAAGTGGCAAGAAGATACCGAGTCCGGCATACAGGGCGGGAATGCTTTTTTTCAGAAACAACTCAACAAACTGAACAAGGGATGCAATGACCAGGATAAATGCGATGGTTCTGAGATATACCAGATCAAACGGTACCAAAAAAAGATGGTAGATCACCCATGTAATGGCTCCTGCCATAACCAGGACAAAGACTACTGCCATGGCCATACCCACAGCGGTTTCCATTTTCTTCGATGTTCCGAGAAAAGGACAGTTGCCCAAAAACTTGGCCAGCAGAATGTTGTTAACAAAAATGGTGCTGATAATTATAGAAAAATAGCCCAGTTCGCTCATTTATCTTCTCCTCTTTATTACTCAAACAGGTTCATGATGCAAAGCATCAGCCCGAGACAGACAAAAGCACCCGGCGCCTGGATCATGAATGTAAACGGCTGAAATGAAGGTCCGAATACCGATGCTCCGTAGAAAGTGCCGGTCCCCAGAACTTCCCGAATACCTCCAAGCGCAGCCAGGGAAAGGGTGAAGCCAATGCCGATACCCAGGCCGTCGGCAATTGAAAATAACAGACCTTTTTTGTATGCAAATGCTTCGGCGCGTCCCAGAACAATACAGTTAACAACAATCAGCGGTATAAACAGGCCCAATTTGAGAAACAGCGGATAGGCATAGGCCTGCATCACAAGTTCCACCACAATGACAAAGGTTGCAATAATGATGATAAAACAGGCGATTCTTACCTTTGGAGGAATGATGTTCCTCAATGCCGAAACCAGAATATTTGAGCATAACAGGACAAATGTCGTGGCAATTCCCATTCCGATTCCGTTTTCCATGGTTGTGGTGACACCCAGCACCGGGCATAGACCCAGCACAAGCCGAAACGGTGCTATTTCTGCCCATAGTCCTTTGGTAAATTCCTGAGTGATAGTCTTAGCCATCTTGATCTCCCTATTTATTAAATTCCTTTATTTTTTCAGCAATCTGGGGTTTTAGCTTTTGATACATATTTCCGGCATCGGTTGCGGCCGCGCAAACCGCCCGCGAAGTAATCGTGGCGCCGCTTATGGCATTTACCTGGCCGCCGTCATTAGTGACTTTAATGGGTTCAATTATGGAAAAGCCTTTAAATTGAGCCCCAAAATCGGGATCATCTTTTGCCATTGCTCCCAGACCGGGGGTTTCACTGTGGGTAGTAACCCCTACGTCGACAATCTTGTCGGTTTCTAAGTTGACACCCACCATCAGGCCTATCTCACCGGCGAATCCTTTTCCGAAACTTTCAAATGCAACCGTATTGGCTTTGCCGTCAAATTTGCCGACGAAAAAACTTCTTTCCATGTCCCCATCCGAAATTTTAAACCGGTCGGAAATAGGATCATTGGACGCGCCTTCAAGAATTTTCTTGATGGCGGGTCCTTTAACAAATTCAAGCTGCTGTTTTTCGATCTGAGCGGCCGTTCCATTTCGGAGACCGGCAAGCAAGCCGCCGGAGAAGGCAGCCAAAACGGTAAGGACGACAACCATTTTTATCAATTCACGCATGTTAAACAACCTTTCCAAGCGCTTTGGGCCTGATTTTGTCTACAAGTGGACTTATAAGATTCACTAGCAATATAGCAAATACCACGCCATCAACATAAGCGCCGATATTTCTTATGAGCACCGTCATTATCCCGGCGCCGGCGCCATAAATAAGCATGGGAATAAAGTTGACCGGTGAAGAAGAGTCTTCCGTGGCCAGAAAAAACGCTCCGATCAGTGTATAACCGGTTAAAAGATGAAAAACAGGTCCGGCATACTGGGCTGAATTGACTATGTTAAACAACAGAGCGGTGATAAATACACCGGCCAGGAATGATAGGGATATCTCCCATCTGATAACCCCTCTGATGATAAGATAGATTCCGCCGATGATAAGGCCCAGTCCAAAGGTTGCTCCGATGCCTCCTGACTGCTGGCCCATTAGAAGGTCGGCCGGACTGAAATCGGATATGGCAGATACACCCAAATGTTTAAGTGATGCAAGCGGATATGCCATGGCATAACCGAGGTCATAGTTGACCAGGGCTTCATTAAAATCAAAAAAATCTTTCCAGGACACCATCAGTATAGCCAGTCCAATAAGGACCGGGTTAAAAGGATTTCCACCTATCCCGCCGAATATCTGTTTGCCGATAACCACCGCAACAAAGGTGCCGGTTATAACAAGCCACCATGGAGATGTTGCCGGCAAAAGCATGCCAAACAGAATGCCGATAAAGGCTGCATTACCGTCTCCGATGCTGATCGTTCGCGTTGATATTTTATTAAACAGTAATTCCCAGACAATGGCAGAGGAAATAGAGAGTGAAACAACACCCACCGCAGGCATGCCATAGCTTATAAAACCAAACAGCACCGCGGGCAGCGCAGCAATGATCATATTATAACTCCGGGCGGTTACTGTGCTCCCGTCATGCCAGAAAGGGGCGTGTGACACTATGAATTTTTTCTGATTAAGCATTTGTTGCCTCCGCTGTATTGATCCGGCCAAGTTCATACTTCGCCAACTTTATATAATGCAAGATCGGCATTCTCGATACACAGACAAAGCTGCAAAGACCGCATTCAACGCAGGAATAAAGATCGTATTCTTCTGCAGCTTGTTCATATTGCCCGGCTTCTAAAAATCGGACCAGCATGTTAACCGGGATTTTTGCCGGACAGATGCGAATACATTCACCACAGTTAATGCACGGATAGTCTGAAACCAGTGCCAGGTCTTTACCGTCCTGAATCATAACGGCATCGGTATCGGGTTGAATCGGGTGATGCTCTGAATAGATAGAAGAACCGGTCATGGGCCCGCCGAAGATAATACGATCTTTTTCGTTTACGGTAACATCGTAGGCGGAAAAAATTTCATGGACCGGTGTTCCGATCCGGGCCGATATCATTACCGAATTCCCGTCTTTTTTGATAAGGTTGAACTTTTTGAAAAGCGGTATGTGACCCTCTTCAAACGCCGTGCCGATGGAGGCCACCGCCTCGGCACTGACAAAGCATACGCCCATATCTTCACAGCTTTTTCCGGCAGGCACTGTTTTGCCCAGGACGTTTTGCATGATCATGCGCGGAAGTGTCGCAGGATATTCTGTATCCACAACGCTTACCTGGGCTCCACTTACGCCGGCATTCTGCATCAGATGCTCAGGTGCGGCCATGATAATGTTTTCAATTCCGGTGATTTGTTTTAAAATACCAACTCCCTTTTGGATTGCTTTTTCATCGGATATCAGGGCATGCTGATTGGCGGTAATTAATAAATCACTATCAACTCCGCAAATAACGATGGTATCTATGGATAGTGATGTGCTGCCATTGGAAAAGAGACTTGCCGGTGGGTTGCCGGGAATAAACGACAAATAAGCTTTGGCAATATCCATGGTGGGTTTCACGGACAGTGCTTTGAATTGTTCATCCATCTCTTCATCTTCAGCAACATCTATGGCAATGGCGGTATAAGAACGTCCGAATTCACCCAAAAAGGGCGATATGGAAGATATGGTTCCGGTAACACTGGAAATGACATAGTCATCACTGCCTTCATAAAGACAAAGCTTCTGACCGGTTTTAACCGAATCATCTTTTTTTAATAACACAGCGTTTTTTATGCCAAACGGTTCATAGGTCTCATTTAATAAAAGCGTAATATTTTTTGAAGTTGGAATTTTTTCGGGCTCCGGCAAGGTAACGTCCAGAGCTTCATATTCTATCCTGGGTTTTGCCAAACCGATAAAGGATCTTTTTATCATCGTTTAACCTATATTGTTTTTCGGTATAAAGGTGATAGGACACAAAAAAGCCATGGCCGGTAATGATACGGCTAACGGCTTATGAGACATGACACCAGCTGCATCTATTTTCTTCCGGGCCGGCTCCACTTTCCTGATGACATTCCTCGCACTGGGAATGGAAGGCATCAGTCTTTTTTATGATTTCTGTATCTTCGATTTCATCAGGCTCATGACATTCCGTACAGGATTCAGGGAATGTTTGACCTTCCGCCGGGACTTGGTGACAGTCACCGCAGGACCGAAGTGATGTTTCCTCATCCTCGGGATGATGATGACAGTCACTACAGGAAAGACCATACCCTGCTTCTGCAGTATGCGTTTTGTGGTCAAATAGAACCTTTCCTGCAACGCCCTTGTACATTATTCTTATGGGGTGATCCGGGGTTTTGGCAGGAAAGGCTGCATAGCTTATAGCACCCACTAAAAATAGAATAATAATGAGGCCGTAAGCAACTTGCAGTTCTTTTTTTGGAGTCATTTCATTAAAATCCTTTCAACGTCTTAAAGTAAAAAATGTGGGCGTAAAAAACCAAAGAAATTGCCTACCATAATGCAAAATAGCTTTCAAGTTCTTTTTTTATAGAAAGTAAAAAAATATGGTATTCTGAAAATAAATTATATGGCCTATTGAGGCGACTATGAAAATTTTTCACGGTCTGCTAATTTTCCGGATTTTGGTTTTTGATAATGTTTACAGTAAATGAGCTTATTTGGAACGATTTATACAGAACTGAACCGTTGTGGGGAGCGACGGCCACATGGAAAACCGTTAATCGGAATTTAGACTACCTTATCCGGCGTCATGGTCCTAATATGAACAGGGCCGTAGCTTTGGCCCGGGAGGTACAGGTTCGGCTGGAATCGATTTTTTCGCTTCTGGACGACCTGTGCGCGGTTACATGTCCCTGGTGTCCCGATCAATGCTGCCTGGCGGCCAAGGTCTGGATCGATTTTAAGGATTTGCTCTTCCTTCATCTTAATGGTCATCAGATTCCCCCTGCCCAACTCCTGGCGGATTTTAAGGAGACCTGCAGTTACTTGAGTCCCAAAGGCTGTATATTGCCACGGTTTTCCAGGCCCTGGGTCTGCACCTGGTATTTGTGCCCCACCCAGAAGGCGAATTTTCGCCAAAAGCCCAACTCTGTGCAGGACAAGTTTAGCCGGGCCGTTCAGGCCATAAAGACCGGCAGGAAAGAAATGGAGTCTGAATTTATCCGGATTGTTTCATGAAGAAAGAAATGCGTCGGTTATCCGGCAGATACCTATGACAGGAAGTTACAGAAATGGCTGTAAACCGGAACGATATTCTTTCCATATCCAAATGATTTTATCCTATTTAGAGAAAATTTATTCCTGGATTTTTTAAATTGCTCATGTCATAAAAAAGTAGTTATAGTCTGGCAAATTTTATATTTTCACAATGTCTCTATCTTTAATTTCAGGGAGATAATAAACTGGGCGGTCGATATTTATTTAAAATAGATTTTTTTACGAAGCCGTCAATATTGAGGTGTTTATGAATAACCTTTTTTCTTTTCTCGATAAGTTATCGGCAAAGCTCGGTATTCATGCGACGTATTTTCATATCCTGTTTAAGGCTCTGGCTGCGGTAGCGGGCGCATACCTTATTTGGTTTGTTCTAAAACGCGTCCTTGTCTCTTTTGAGAAAAAAACAAAAAAGACCGAATTTATGAAAATCAACATTCAAATTTTCAGTGTTATCCGTAGAGCCCTTCTTTATGGTCTGGTGCTTGCGACAGGTACGTATCTCATCAGACTTTTCAATATCATTTTTTTGGAAAAAATCTTTCAGGCATTCATGATTATACTCCTGGCAACTCCTGCAAAAGATAGTCTGTTAATCGTACTGGTCTACCTTGAGAAAAATTTAGCAGACAAAACAAAAACCAAAGTCGATGATATTATTTTCGACCTTCTCAATAAATTTTCAGGTGCTATTATTTATGCGACCGCCGCTATTCTTGCCCTCGACATTCTGGGAATCAATGTCATGCCCTTTATTGCCGGCGCGGGCGTGGCCGGTATTGTCATCGGCTTTGCGGCCAAGGATACCTTGTCCAACCTTATCGCCGGGGTGTTGCTCATTATCGATCGGCCATTTGAAATCGGCGACCGTATCGAAGTGTGGAGTGCTCCTGCCGGAAGTGCGACCTGGGGAGATGTTATCGATATCGGCCTGCGCGCTACCAAAATCAAAACGACCGACAATATTATGATCATCATTCCCAATAATGAAATCATGAAACGGGATATCGTCAACTACACGATTATTTCGACAAATATCAGAGTCCGGATTAATATCGGGGTTTCATATGATGCGGATATTGAAAAAGCAAAGGAGTTAATCAACACTGTTGCAGCATCACTGGCCTGGGTTTCAAAACAACCCCCGCCCAAAGTGGTTGTGAGAAATTTCGGAGAATCTTCGGTAGATCTTCAGTTGCGGGTATGGATTGATGATGCCCGAAAGCGTATGGATACGATTTCCTGTATAACCGACAAAATCAAGGAGACTTTTGATAAAAACGGGATTGAGATTCCCTACCCGAAAAGGGACATTACCATAATAAATAAATCCCGAATAGAATCGGGGAGAATCCAATAACCCGCCTAATAAACTTCTTGATTTCAACACTTATTAAAGTTAATGTCAAAAATTTAGTTAGAGTGAGGGATGTAAATTTGTAACCGTTCACGGGTTCAGAGGTTCAGGAAATAATAGTTAATAAACAACGGTTAATAATTAATAATTAACAATTGATTATTGATTGTTAGATTAGGGTTCAGAGGTTCAGGAAATAATAGTTAATAAACAACGGTTAATAATTAATAATTAACAATTGATTATTGATTGTTAGATTAGGGTTCAGAGGTTCAGGAAATAATAGTTAATAAACAACGGTTAA
>Ga0209986_10002394_pt1 | contig 17177 bp, 12 predicted proteins | sample BlataG_FD_183168 | JGI IMG/M metagenome (GOLD analysis project Ga0209986, IMG submission 183168) | Deep subsurface microbial communities from Black Sea to uncover new lineages of life (NeLLi) - Black_00105 metaG (SPAdes) (version 2) | ecosystem: Environmental > Aquatic > Marine > Oceanic >...
ACAGCACGGCCTAGCAAGTTGCCCTGCGCACCCGGATCATCTTAATGGCTGCCCAGGGAACTGCCAACTACCACATCGCAAAGAAGGTCGGTGTCAGTCGCCCGACGGTTATATTATGGCACCACCGATTTCTTACCGGAGGTTTGGAGGTGTTGACACAGATACGGCCTGGCCGGGGCCGAAAGCCCCAGGTTGGAGCACAAAAAGTACAGGCGATCGTAGCAGCCACCCTGCAGAGCACCCCAGAGAATGCTACCCATTGGAGCTGCAGGAGCATGGCGAAGGTGCAGGGTGTGAGTCACTCCACCCGCCTCGGGTGGGCGGATTTGGGACACTCACGGTCTTCAGCCGCATCGTGTCAAGACATTCAAACTGTCAAACGATCCGAAGTTTGTCGAAAAGCTCACGGATGTCGTTGGGTTGTACATGAATCCGCCCGATAAGGCGGTAGTTATTTGTGTGGATGAGAAAAGCCAGATTCAGGCCTTGAACCGAACTCAGCCGATACTGCCTTTGGGTTTGGGGTATCTCGAAGGGGTGACTCACGACTATGTTCGACATGGAACGACCACGTTGTTTGCGGCCTTCGATATCGCATCAGGACATGTGATCACCGCATGCAAGCCTCGTCATCGGCATCAGGAGTTTCTCCAGTTCCTGCGCCATATTGACGCCAATGTACCTAAGGATCTGAACCTCCATCTCGTTGTTGACAACTACGCCACTCACAAACCCACCTAGGCGGGCGGCGGTGGTTGGCAGCCTGTCCTCGGTATCATATTCACTACACGCCGGCTTATGCCTCCTGGCTTAACCAGGTTGAGATCTGGTTCAATATCATCACCCAAAAAGCGATTCGACGAGGCACCTTTCGTAGCGTTAGAGAGCTCGTATCGAATATCGAGCGTTTCGTTCAAAACTACAACACCAAGTCACAGCCTTTCGTTTAGACAGCGACGGCTGATTCGATCCTGCAGAAAATCAGCCGACTTTGTAAAGCTATTGCTGGGACGCGATACTAGGCAGCCACGGGCCACCGAGGAAGGGGTGCGACACCAGATACGTCAGGTCGGCCACGCGGGACCGCAGATTGGGGAGGGTCGGTCTCTGCAATCTAATAGCCGGATTCAGGGGTGTGGCATTCGGTGCACTTCATTTCCTTCCAGGCTTCGTCTATGTCTTCCGGGTGCTGAAACTCAAGGCCGGAAATGTCGCTGGCAACCTCACTCAGCTTTTCTGAGGGGCCCTGCGCGACAATCAGGTGGCATGAGGTGCACGCGGAGGAGAGTGTTTCTCCCTCCTCGTTTTCTTTCACCCCGTCGTGGCAGCGAAAACACCCGTCGTTGACGAAATGACTGAGGTTGTTCTCTCGCGCTCGGTAGTCGGTCTTCATCTCCGGGAAGAAGTTCTGATTGTAAATAGTCAGCAGACTCCGGGTGGCCTGATCGATTTCATCTTTTTTTTCTTTGTGGAGTTCGGGATAGTTTTCTTGATAGTATTCAAAGAGGCCCCGTGAAATGGCCGCCAGCGCTTCCTGCCTGCTATCGTACTCATCATTTAGGAGGCTCAGGCCAACCTCACGGACATAGGGAAGCTCGGGGGAGATCTTGCGGGTTGAAAGCGCCAGGTTCAACGCCTTAGCCGGCGGTAAGAATGAGTGGCTGGGACGGTTGTGACAATCCATACAGTCGAAGCGCCTGATTTCGGTAGCCGGATCGTTCAGATCAGGGATGTCAGCATCCGGATCGACGTAGACTATGGTATCCCCTTCCGAGTTCACAAGGCGTACCCAGGGTATCTCCTGCCGCTTCCGGTCGAGGGCGAGGTACTCCACTGTGTTAGCCCCCAACATGTGCCAGTGAATCCCTTCCAGTTTGCCGGTTCGAGGATTACCACCCCCGATTTTGACCAGGAGGTTGATGGTCCAGGGGGAGTTCTCTTCGTCGGTACGATAATAGGTGTGAGTGACCAGCCTTTCCCCGTAAAACTGACGCGGCCAATGGCATTCCTCGCAGGTCTCCTGAGCCGGACGAAGGTTTTCCACCGGCGTCTCAATCGGGCGGGAAAAGGTGTTGAAGGTTGTAGCGAACACCTGCCGGATACCATCGAACTTGGCCTTGACCCAAAATGATGCTCCTGGACCGATATGGCATTCCACACAAGGGACCCGAGCATGGGGGGAATTATGATAGGTGACATTTTGCGGCTCCATGACGACGTGGCAGGTTTCGCCGCAGAAACCGACCGAGTCGGTGGCGTCGTAAGCCCGGGTACCGCTGTAGGCTACTACAAAGATGAGAACCGCAGAAAAGCCTAAAAACAGCCACAGGTTTCGCATGTAACTGGGATCGGTGGGGTCAATTGACAGGTTAAACCGGACCTTTTCTCCCCGACGGCGAGCTGCCCGTACCTGCAGCCAGATGGCGATCAAAAACAGGGCGAAGCCCAATAGAATGACGGCGGGAGCGGCAATAAAGGTCACCAAAGAGCGGTATGGGTTCTCGACGTCACTGGACAGGTCGATTAGAATCAGGATCAAGAATAGAAAACCACCAGCCAAAAACAATGCCCCCCCTAAAGCAGCCAGGGGATGTCTGAAAAGAGTGCGTGTTCTTGTCGGTTTAGCCATATTGAATCCACAGAGGCTGCAACAATAGCTGGTAAGCACTGACTTCCATACAACAAAATACACCTCTTCTATCGGAGAGACAACTGATGAAGTTCGCTTCTTTACGGTGACTACGCACTCTTGATAAAAGGATCACCAGTGTGCAGACTAAAAAATGGCGAGTAATTGAATCAAGTTGATTGATTATATCCTTTTACTCGTGCCTGATTTTTCGCTCCCCAATCCTAGCCATCAGAATAGGTAATCTCTTGTGCCACTGGTTGAACAGCCCCATCCCATGAATGCTCAGAGAATAATGCGAAAGAATGCTGTCCTGCAGAATCTCGTAGGTGCGGGTCACTTCCATGCCTTCTTTGTGGCACCTGCCGCACGTAAAGGGAATGTTGAATTTGTTCACTCTCGAATTGGGCGCCTGGGGTCCGGTGATGTCGTGAGCGCCATGACAGTCCCAGCACTGGGGCGCGAGTCTTTCTCCGGCTTTTACTGCCTGGCCATGGAGACTTCCGGCGTAGATTCCTGCAACCTGATCATGACATATGCCGCAGTCGACCGGCTCGACATTTTCCTCGTGAGGGAACTCAGCCTCGGCTAAGCCGGCATGGCAGTCGACACACTCAAAATCACCATATCATATCTTAAATGGTATCGCCGCTTAGGATAAATCAGCCTTTCGCCTCATCCCCACCATTGGAGGAATCTGTGGCTGGCATATCCTGAAGGATCGGGTCATCTGGATGCTCATGCTGATACCATTCCAACGGCATTTTGCCGGTAAGCCAGGATGGATTCATGGGATAGACAGACGGGCTGAAGATTGTCGAATACAAATGCCAGACAAAAATGGCGAGCACCGCCAGCCACGCCTCATAATAATGAATCACCAGCATCACATCAAGAAATCCTTTCGGAAACCACCTCACCGCAATGTTGTCAAACCACAAAAAGAAGCCGGTGATGATCATCAGCACTGATCCCCACGCCAGCGCCCAATACTCCGCTTTTTCTACATAACTGAACCGACTGAAGCGGGGCCTATTCTTTTTTAGGCCAAGGTTGTACTGCAACATTTCTAAGAACTGGCGGAAGTCACGCTTGACCGGAAAGATATCTCGCAGGAACCCACGGCCGCTATCAGTTGCAAGATACAGCACATGCCAGATAGTGGTAAGAATGAAAATCACCGCTGCCACTCGATGGATTATTCCCCGAAGAGCAAAGCCGCCCTCCCAGCCAAAGAGCCATTGCACCCAGAAAGCATCCGAAAACCGTAGCGAAAATCCACTGATGCCTAGCACGATGAAACTGACCATTAAAAAGGTATGTTGCCAGACCTCATTGAAGGTCATCCGCCTGATCTGCTTTTTCAGTTTAACCAGAATGATCTGTTTGCGCAGGTCAACCAGCCAGTGCAATACCATCGTTCCGATGATCAGTACAATCGCCACGATGTAGACTCTTGAGATAAATCTTGCCAACGGCGTTCGCGAGATACCGGGTATGGCATGGATCGGCGTCACCGCTAGCGCTGCCGAGATCCCCGGATGACACTCTCCGCAAGTCTTCTGCAGATTCGCCGGATGAATCGACGAGGTCGTGTCGGTGTGTGCCAGAATCCTGTGCGCACCGTGACAGGAGGCACAGTTGGCTACCGTGACGTCTCCAGCTTTGCTCTTGAGTCCATGATAACTGTCGACCCAGGTTTGCAAGCGACCGGTCGGGATGCCGTACTTCTCATTCAGAGAGGCTGATTCGTGGCACGGCGCACAGGTCGCCTCGGCCACCCGGGTGGGACTGACCGGCGAACGGGGATCGCTCGGCGAGATGATTACGTGCTCACCGTGGCAGTGGGTGCATACCGGCGAGTCGGTCTCGCCGCGAGCTACCAGTTTGCCGTGGATGCCCTCCCAGAAATCGTTCTCGATGTTGTGGTGGCACTTGCCGCACGTTTTGGGAATGTTGAAATGGTTGATTGAAGATTCCGGATGACCCGGTCCCAGAATCCGATGAGCCGTCCCGCCGGTAGAATGACAGTCATTGCAGGTCGCCGCCAGGTAGACCCCGTCAAGAGCAGCCTTGCCGTGCACGCTGCTTTTGTACACCTCGATCGCCCTGCCATAAAGGAGATCATGTTTCCTGGTCAGGTCGAGGTTCTCATGGCAGCGCCCGCAGGTCTCAGGAAGATGGAGAGGATTGACTTGAGATTCCCGACGGCTGCAGGGAAGGATATCATGTGTGCCATGACAGTCGGCGCAGCTCGGTATGTCACCCCCGTCTCTCACTTCGAGGCGGCCATGCCACTGATAGGTCTCGGCCTCATCGCTGTGACAGTCGCCGCAGTCGACTCGTGGCAACGTCTCCTCATGCGGCAGCTCCTCTATGGCCGTATGACAATCGGCACAGGCCATCTCGCCATGGACCGACTTTCGGTAGGTACGTTCATCAACAAAAAGGGATACTTCTTTTCCCTGCCGTTCGGTGGTCAAATCAGGATCTTCGTGGCAGGCCAGACAGTCGTCATTCGTCTGAGAACGCGCCGAGATGCTCGCCAGCATCAGCACTATAGTTAAAGGCCATTTACCCACTGTTGCCTCTTTCCTCACGGCCAACTCGATCAATGCCATCTACGACTTGCACAAGTCTGTCATGATTCCGGCGGCCAGAATTACCGGCAAGATACCACAACAATAGCCGGTAAGCACGGACTTCCATAACCAACAAAATACACCTCTTTTGTCGGAGAAGCAACAGATGAAGTTCACTTCTTCACGGTGACTGCCCACTCTTAATAAAAGGATCACCAGTGCGCAGACTAAAAAAATGGCGATTAGTTGGATCAAGTAGGTTAATTATATCCTTTTACTCTTGCCTGATTTTTCGCTCCCCAATCCTGGCCATCAGAATAGGTAATCTCTTGTGCCACAATCCATTACCCCCTTCGTGGGGAAAGAGAGATTATTTACTTGCTTTTTGCTTTTGCTATTGACAAGTTGTTAAGCAAAACAAAGATGATGTGTACCTCTGCAGGTAAGTCATGACAAAAACCATTACTCGCTTACAGCAATCGGCCTTGTGTATGGTCTATCTTGCCTTACTCACCGCCGTCCATTCCCCGGCAACTTTGTGCCAGGTCTTCGAACCGGACGACGAAACCTGCCTGATGTGCCACGAAGCATACAATGACGGTCTGGCGAGGACCGCCCACAGGCTAAGCTCCGACACTAAGAATGCAACTGTCGACATAGGCTGCGTCAGTTGCCACGAAGGTGGCGAGGTACACGCTGATGATCCCTCGGTCGAGAACATCACCAACCCGGCTAAAATGACGAGTGCTGCCGTCAATTCAACTTGTACCCGGTGCCACCAACCGCATACAGAGATGGACAATGTTGGTTTCGATCCACATATCGGTGAAGATCTGGCCTGTACCTCCTGCCACAGTATTCACAACGGCGTCACGGCCCTTCTGATGGACGAAGAGGCACAATTCTGCGGCAAATGTCACGTGAGCGCTGTCAATGCCTTTAAAAAGCGGTCGAATCATCCCCTTATCGATGGCAATCTCACCTGCTTGAGTTGTCATAATTTCACTGGTCGGGGCAATCCAGACTATGGATACGGCGGCAATGCTAATTGTTACAGATGCCATCCCGAACAAAGCGGTCCATACATGTACGAACACGAGGCTAGCAGCTCCTTCACGACCGAAGGCGGCGGCTGTGTTGCTTGCCACTTCCCTCACGGAAGCCCCAACGAGAGGCTTCTAAATCAGCCGAATAACAGTCTCTGTCGCCAGTGCCATGGCCTGCCGCCGGCCCATGTGACAGCCCACAACGGAGAGGGAGCCAGTTTTGGTTGTCTTGAGTGTCACAGTGAAGTTCACGGATCGTACGATAACAGCCATCTGCTGGATCCCCAGCTTGGCATCAAAATCGGGGGCAGCCCCGGTTCGTGCTTCTGCCACAACGTGGGCGATTGAGGAAGGTAGCTATGAAACTAAGTATAAGATTTCAATTCTTAGTAATTTTCATCTTAATGATCATGCTATCTGTCGGGGTGACCGGGTCCGAGTACGATGGGGTCATTAAGATGGGCTTCGTTTACGTTGACGATGAAGGTAACCGGGGAGTAAATCAATCCACCTATAACTTATATGAAGGCGCAGCACTGTCGCTTGAGAAGTTCAGCTACCGTTTTGATGACGGGACGCGAGTTTTTGGCAACTTTAGAAATATAACCCTAAACAACCGCAACCTTGTGCTCGGTGTCACCAAAAGCGGCCTTTATGGTCTGAGTATGAGAAACAACCAGTACCGGCGCACCTACAATTTTCAGGGCAGTAGATTCACGCGGCGTCATCAGACAAACGGTCAGTTCTGGGTGCAGCCCAATCGGCACCTAAAACTGTTCGGTGGCTATGGCCAAACGGGAAAGAAAGGTCAGATGGTTGATCTTTTTGAACCAGCAGGCAACACCGCCCTCACCAGGGTTGACTACACTCAGAAATACTTCAACGCCGGGGCGAGGCTTAAGCATAAACGCAGTGTTGCCGAGCTCGAATATCGTGGTTCTGATTACTCCGATGACACCAACGAAACCAATGATCGAAGTAGCAAACGGTTCAAGCTGACCGTTGCAACTCCTCTCCCGAAATATGAAAACTTGCTGGTTAACAGTGGTTTCCAGCGTTTCGAAAGTGAGATTCCAAATCAGATTGATACATTAACAGCCAACACTGTCTGGGGAGGGCTGAAGTTCTTTTATGGTGACGGCTATAGCCTGAGATACAGTTTCATTTTTGATCGCTCCCGCCGTACCGGCGACCTCTCAGCTACCGACAACATCAGTCACGCCGTCTACGGCAGCAAGCTGTGGCGGGGTCATGGTGGTTTCACTGTTGGCTATCGTTACAAGATCAACGACGACGTGCGAGACGAAGTTGCGACCAACGGCTACATCTTCTCCGGCTGGGTTAACGTGGTACCCGAAGTGATCCTCAAAGCCGGCTTCGGCTCTGAAAAGAAGGAAGTACTAGCGGGGCGCACCCTGACCGGCGATGAGGATTTCACACGGTATTGGGCCTCAGCTAAGTACAGATTCACACTTGGCTTTGTCCGGGTAAAGTTGGCAAATAAGAAAACCGAGAACGACGACATCCGCAGCAGCGCCGAGTTTACGCGCGTGGCGACTGACCTGTCGCTCTTTTCAGAGAATTACGGACAACTTCAAACCTCATACGCATATCTTGATGGCGACTTTGAGAACAGCGCTGGGGCTTTTCGTTTCCGGGAGCACGTTGTAACGGGCGATCTGCTCTCGGCGGCGTATCATAACCTACGGGCCGGATTTGGTGGAACCTACATGCGTAGCAAACGGGACCTTGATGTTGAGAGCTTCTTGGTGCGCTTGACCGGCGTTTATTCATTCATGCAAGATTACAAGGTCGAAGTTGTATATTCCGCCTTCAATTTTGACGACCTGGCTGATCCTTCACCAACTTACAGCCGGTATTATACCGCCAACGTGGTCGAGGTAAACCTTGCAAAAGAACTCTGATAATAGTATTCAACTTTTCTGTCTTAAGGCTGAAAAGTGATGAAAAGAAAGTCCAAAAAAACAATATTCAAAGAAGGAGCTGAGGCTCCAGAAGGAGGAAGCAATGAGTAACATCAAACTGACGGCTTTGGCCCTGACTGCTTTTGCGCTACTCCTCCCCGGCTGCGAACGGGAAATCACGGGCAACGTGGAGCTGGCAGACAACAGTTCCGCCAGCTGCTTCACCTGCCATAGCGATCAGGACATAAAGCTGACGGTTGCACGCGAGCAGTACGAAAACTCAGTCCATGCTGCCGGCGCAAACTCCAATCGGAACCGGCTGTATAACACCCGTTATCAAAGCTGTGAGAGGTGTCACAGTCATGAGGGTTTCATCGCCGAGGTGACAGGCGTAGAGGCAGCCGGTGATAACTTTTCGCCGATTACCTGCTTCACCTGCCACAAGCCGCACAGCTCCGGCAACCTTGAGCCGCGGGTTACGGAGGCGGTGGTACTCGAGGATGAAATCAGCGTTTTTGACCGAGGTTCTGCTAATCTTTGCGCTTCCTGTCACCATAGTCGGGAAAATGTATTAACCCTCGTTGTGGACAGTGTCGAACTCGATTCGCGCTTTGGTCCACATCACAGCAATCAGAGTGACATGCTCATTGGCGCCAACGCTTACGAGTATGCCGGTTACGAATACACCAATTCATGGCACAGCACCGGAGTAACCAACGGCTGTGTCGAGTGCCACATGAGCAAGTCTATGCATGAGTCCATCGGCGGGCATAGTTGGACCATGGAAAACGAGGACCGTCACTTTGTAAACTTGAGCGGCTGTAAACAAAGCGGCCAAAACGGCGAAAGTAGCTGCCACGTGACCCCCCTGGACTCGCTTAACCGGGTAGCCCATGCCGACTTTGATGGAGACGGCGACGTGGAAGGGATTCACGATGAAATAGAAGGACTTCTTGAGAGTCTGCATACACTTCTTGAGCTCGCCGGCCTGGTCGACGAGGACGGCGACCCCCTTTCTGTAGTTGTCCCAGATGCCGATTCAGCCGGAGCCGTGTTCAACTTCAAGTTTGTCGAGGAGGACCACTCCCACGGTATCCATAATACAGACTACGCTGTGGGTCTTTTGCAGTCGTCTATCAATTACATGACCACGGGCGACCCCAACGGCGCCCCGGCCACCAATCGTTCCACAGAGCGGTTGGTCTCTGCTCACTAAGGATAAACTCCGCTGACGGAACAAGCCCCTTCCTTTACGAAGGGGCTTTTTTCCAGGCTCGACAGTAGAGCCCTGCCATGCCGCAGGTTCCTCTTTGTCTGCCGGTTTGACTTTTGTGTAGGGTCAAGCGTAACCTTGAGGATTTCCGAGCCTGTTTTGGCGCTCTATCTCCAAAGGAGCAGGTAGAAGCACTTCAATGCATCCTCAAGGACGTAATCCTGGAGCAAGACAAGATCATACTGGAGATCTTTGAATTGCCTGAACTGTTGCCTGGTTCGAAAAATCGTTCAAAATGGTACCCCCGGCAGGACTCGAACCTGCTACCCTCTGCTTAGAAGGCAGATGCTCTATCCGGATGAGCTACGGGGGCAGTTTTTCCTATTTGTTTTAGCAACCCCCGGGACTGCGGGTACCGTTGCCCCGCTCAGTGTCCACAGCCTGGGTTTTGCCGCTAAGCTCTGTAGCTTAGCTGTTTTTTACTCCAGCCGTGCTTTGTACCACTACTAAACTATGCTGTTTGAGGGCATACTGCAAGTGAATTCTCGAGGCGGAGCGACGCAGAACATCCCCAAACAACAGGCTGTGTCGCAATCCGTTTGTTCGGTTGGGTCTTGGCTCGCCTCCGGGCGAGGTGTGACCCGACCGGAAATCCACTCGGTTGGGCATAAGCTCTTGGGAGACGCTCGTCAGGTCACAACTCCCGTCAGGGCCGGGCCTTTGACGGCCGACTTCGTCGTCGGCAAGTAACTATGTTACCCAAGGGTTGAGCCCGACGAAACCAACTTATGACACAGCCTGCAAGTTTGGAGGTGGCGCCCGTTTGTGTTATTGATCGTGGCTGGCTCTGACATCTGGCAGTTCGACACGACTTTTGAGACAATCTCAGGACGTGCACCAACCAGAACTGTGTTGTAAATACTGAGGGCGTTATGACCACGGTATTATCGGCAGAGGCAAGAGGCTCACCCCTTTCTTCCTCCTGCCAACCCTTTGGGAAATTCTCAACTCCCTTTGTGGGCTGATTCCATCGACTGTTTAGCCTTGACAGGCTATGGTGAGGCGTATATTATTCTATGGCTTTATCCGTTGGGTACCAGTAGGTTGAACCGGAAAAGATTGACTGAACATGGGTAGCAGCGCATATGTCCGATAGCTCCGTATACGCCGGCATTGATATTGGCGGGACGAACATAAAGTTTGGCCTGTTTGATACCTCCGGGAAAATCCTTTACAAAGAACACCGACCCACGCTCGCCGAAAAAGGTTCCACACCGCTGATGCATCTGGTCGGCAACATTGGCGAACGACTATTGTATACTGCCGCCGAGGAAAACTACCCGGTCAAATGGCTCGGAGTGGGTACCCCCGGTGCAGTTGACTGCCGTACCGGTATAGTCATTGGCCCCTGCCCCAATATCGACGGGTGGCAGGGGATGGAAATCGGCAGGATTCTCGGCGAGCGGTTAAATTTGCCGGTGTGGGTCGACAATGACGTCAACGCCGTTGCCCTGGCCGAGGCGAAATTCGGCGCGGCCACCGGGGTTGGATCGGCGGTGTTCGTAACGGTCGGAACTGGTGTGGGAGGGGCGGTAATCATCGATGGCAAACTATGGCGCGGGGCGACCTATTCCGCCGGGGAGCTGGGACACATGACCATAAACTTTGACGCTTCGCTCACCCATGCCGGCATACCCGGCACAATTGAAACCTACTGTTGTTCACAGGCAATCATTGAGCGTGCCAGGGTAAGGCTAAAGAAAAAGATGTCACCGATATTTGAAGAGGTTCTCGAAGGTGACCTAACCAATCTCACCGTTAGAAAGTTATTTGCAGCGGCGAAAAAGGGCGACAAAATTGCCAGGGACGTACTCAAAGAAACCGCCGGCTATCTTGGCATCGGCCTGGCCGGGGTCGTGAACCTTTTGAACCCCGATGTCGTAGTAATTGGGGGAGGAGTGACCGAAGGGGGAGCCGGCTTTTTGGAGGCCGTGTCGGCTGAGATAAAAAAGAGCGCCCTTGATTCGGCCGTGGAGAAGCTGAGCGTGGTGAAGGCCGCGCTGGGCAATGATGCCGGGTTCATCGGCGCCGGCCTGTTGGGTGAAAAGAGCTAAGGAAAACACGAAAGGATTTTATCTATGCCCAAGAGAAAAGACAACCGCCCCCTGACGTACAAGCTGGCCAGTTGGTACGCTTTCATATTCTCAGCCGTGTTTTTAATATACGGGAGCGTAAAGGTTATCCTGGGTGTCCTTGACCGCAATTACGCCGAGCTGGGAGAGCCTATCATCTTCTGTCTTATCGGCGTCGTGCTGATCTGTGTTGCCTTTGCGTATAAGGAATTGAAAACCTGGGGATGGTACGGACTGGTGGCTATCAACAGTCTTGTCATCCTGCTGGCATTATTCGGCTTTTCCCGGTACGAGAATATCATTCTCATTATCCTCTCCGGCCTTGCGCTGTACGCTCTTTTCTCACCGCGGACAAAGCAATACGTCTTCAAGAGGCAGTGAATTTCGGTTGACATTGGCCGATAACCGGATAGATTCCTCAACTAAGTCGCTGGTGTAAGTTGGCGCCCTAGCTCAGTTGGTAGAGCAACGGACTGAAAATCCGTGTGTCCGCAGTTCAATTCTGCGGGGCGCCACTTTTGTTTTTCCCCGTGTCTTACCCCTGAGTCAGGAAATCGTTTGCCATGTCCACCTCAGGCGATCTCGCAATGACACCTGAGCCGTTTTTCAACAGCCTCCGTAGGGAAGGTCTCGTAGAGACCTGCCTGATAGCCCTGCAACAGACGGCAGGTCTGTTCCAGACCTTCCCTACGTGCTGTCAGGGGTCAGGTATCCAGATATATGGAATTAGGTAATGGAGGCTTGCGCGACAAAGTGAATTGTCCGATTTTTCTTTTGAAGACCGTTGGCGAATGGCGTTAACAAGAATGCCATAGTTGTTGAGCAATCGGATATTGGTGATGGTTCTGCTTAAGAATCAAACTCAAGCGTGAGCATGGAACCAGCGAGAAAGAACCTTCTTCTCACCGGGCGTCCAGGGGTTGGCAAGACAACGCTCATCAAGAAGCTTTCTGAAGCATTAAAGCCCTTCCATCCCGTAGGTTTTTACACGGATGAGATAAGAGAGGGCGGTGTTCGAAAGGGATTTGAGCTGGTCACTCTTGATGGAAGAAGGCAGATTCTTTCTCATGTCGGCATAAAAGGTCCCTTCAGAGTGGGGAAATACGGCGTTGATATTTCTGGCTTCGAGACTTTTTTTGACGGGATTGATTTTCTAAGCCCTGCGACCAGACTGGTTATCATTGATGAAATCGGCAAAATGGAGTGTTTATCCGGCAAGTTTCAGACTCTTTTGAGAGAAATCCTGAATTTGCAAAAATCCCTGATTGCAACCATAGCGCTTAGGGGCGGCGGCATTATTGCCGAGATCAAAGGGCGGAGCGAGACAACACTGTTGGAAGTGACCGCGCAGAACAAGGATTCCATCTTGTCGGAAGTTCTCATGTTCTTTCGAAGATAGAGCGTTATGGAGTGGGGGGTATCGTTAAAACCGGCAATCAATGCCGAATATCTCATGTTTGTTTGATTTACGGCAGAACGTGGGCGACCAATCTCACCGTGCTTTTCAAATCCGGTAGAAGCGAGGGTAACTTTTCACTTAAGCAACCGCAACCAGAAATAACTTGCAAAACAACTTGTGTATTCTGTGGCGGGGTGATCTTCATATCGCACCGCGTGACAATAGCTTTCCCGTTGGGTCTGAAGACCCGCCGGGCACAGGACTATGCGGATATATTCCCGGGATACAACCCTAGCGTTCCTCGAACAATATTCGGCAGACAAGCAGCCGGTTGTTGCCGCTGTCGGAAATCATTAATCGCCCGTCGGGAAGTATCACTATGTCCGACGGTTCTTTCAAGGCCCGGCCATTTCCTGCGAGGATCGGTCCGGTCTGGAATACCTTTCGGCCCCCGTTATTAAACAAGTGGATTTTGCCTGTAGACCTGTCGAGAATCCACACACCACGATTGTCACTGGCCGCTGAGATGGGATAGTCGAGGGCATTGTCGCTTAACTCGCGCAGGAAGTTTCCATATTCATCGTACACAACCAGTCGACCGTTGCCGGCGTCGCACACAATGAAGTCGCCTCTTCGGTTTTTCACAATCTTTTCCGAACTGAGAAGCTGTCCCCCGGCATAGCCGAACTCTCCTATGAAGCGGTCAAAGGTACCGACGTTGTTAAACACGGCAATTCGGTTTCTTTCGCGGTCGGCCACCCACACTTCCCCATAGTCGGTCAGGTTGACACCGGAGGGGTATCCGAATTTTAGGGGGTCCTCATCGTCATAAAAGGCCAGCTCCTCTACAAACAGGAGGCGGGAGTTGTAACGGCAGAGGCGCCGGTTGCCCTCATCTGACACCAACAGATTGAGGTCGTAATCAACGACAATAAAAGAAGGCCGGTTAAAGGCTCCCTCGTCGGTCCCAAAACCGCCAATCTCCACGTCGGGTGTCAAATCAGAATGGAACTTGACGATCCGATTGTTACCGGCATCGCACACGTAGACGGCACCACGAGCGTCAGTCGCCAGGCCAAAGGGCCGCAGCAACGGCTTCCCCAGTACCCGGCCGGAAATCTCTTGCTCAACCAGCAGGGCGATGGGGGTTTTCAAAAACTCGCTCTGTGGCGGTTCCGGTCTCGGGGGACGTCCGCATGAGGCCAGGAAAACGAGTACCAGAACGAGCTGTCGCAGCAGTCGGCTCATCCGGTGGTGCTTAGAAGGGAGTAAAGAGAGTAAAGCTGATCTGCCGGCGGCTGCTGAAGGGGTCCACGTCGAACCGATAGCGAATCCCGCCACTGTTTCCGAAAGATGTATCGAAGGTATGCCGCGACCGTTTGGCGTCGCGGACGGCATCAATGACCGACACCACCCTATTGAGGATTACCAGGCCAACCATGAAATCAGCGCGACGATGCGCCTCGCGGCTTCGGTTTTTCAGGTGCCGATACAACTCCTTGTCGCTGGGACTTTGCCAGCGCCAGTGGTTGGAAGCATTGTCGTCAAGATAGGGGTGGTCGGGATCATACACGCGGCCAAATGAGTTGTATTCATCAATGTCCTTATAAAACCCAACCATATCCAGAAACCAGTCATCCTTTCCGTTCAGGTTGGCTCCGGCCCGCTCGTTGGCAAAGCGGATGAAGTCATCTTCTTTCCAGTTGCCATAGGTGGTAAAGCCAATGAACCCGATCCAGCTTAAGACTTCAACGGTAAAAAAGAACCGGGCCTTTTTCTTGTGGCCGACATAGTATTCACCCCATCCGGGAACCAAAGCTGAGTACAGGGCTGCCTTGGCCACCGACTTCGCGTGACCTTGGCTGCTCTCCCATTCAGGCTCATCTTCGTCTTTCCAACGGTGCGACGGTTGGGAATAGTCGAAATCGTCCGAGCCGGCCGCCGAGAGGCTCTGCTGGAGCGTAGATTGAAGGGGGGTCTGCTTCAGCTCAACGGCAAACACGCGGGCAGCAACAAGAAGGGCGACGGCAACTACCGCCAGCGCCAGTTTTCTCATAAGGTCGGCTCCTAAAACCTGTATGCAAACGTCACAAACGGGGTATCCCCGTACGAGTGGTACGATTTCAGACTGGTTCTCACCTTGAGACGCGTGAGATCCCAGGTGTCTCGTTTTATTTTATTGTTCCTGCTCTTGGTAACGAAATACGCTTCGAAAGCGCTGATCAATCTGTTGGCGATGGAAACAAAGATCATCCGCGTCGCTCGATCATACTTGTTGTTGGCGTCGTTGCGCATCCCCTCGTATTCGTCTCGATTGTCGGAGTGGGGGGTGCTGGCTTCATCTTTTATTGTGGGAGGTGCATGGGCCGAGTCATAATAAACATCGCCGTATAACGTATCCCCATTCAATTCGGCGTCGTCCCAGCCCCAGACAAATTGATCGTACTTGCCGGTCATCTCATAATACTGCTGGCTTCTTTCATCAGGCAGATCATGCGTCATTTCACCAACATCGATATCTTTATCATCAATAGCAATAGTATCAAGATCAGCCATTGGATCAAGATCATAGGCATCACGAATCTCTTCATCATAGGTCCATCGGAGCTGATCCTCGTACCTCTTCTGGAACCAGTGAGCGCGGTTAAACGCTTCGTACTCGTCGGTAAGGTCGTCCCCTTGACCATGCCACTTGAAATAGAATATCCATGAAGCAACTTCGGCGGACAAAAACAGAACCGGCTTGACTTTACTTCCGTAGTAATACTGTCCCAGGCCGGGAACCGCCAGCGAGTAGAAAAACGCCTTGCCGGGGGATTTCAGTTCGGGACTCTCGGCGGACCCGGTCACAACTGATGAGAAATCATCGTCGGCGGAAAAGCCGCTGTTTTCATCAAGCGCCTGGAAGGCCGCTTCGTACCGAATCCGGTGGTGTTCACGTTCAAAGATCGATCCCTTTAGTTTTATTGAGGCCGCTGCATTTGTGATGAAAAGCGCCATCAGGGCCGTGGCCAACGCAACCTGTTTTACACTCATTTTCTATTCCCTTTACTATTCACTACCTTATTATCGCGATATCGGTAAAGGCGGTCTCTGTCCGGCCGCCAAAGTCAACTTCTATCATACAACGGTATACCCCCGGCGTGACGTCCGAGCAATTCCACACTCGTTCGTTATCCAGCCCGCCGGTGGTCGAGCCGGTCATGTCGGCAATTTCCACGCCGGAAAGATCATAGATCTTTATTTCCACGCGCGCCGCTTCCTGTCCGAGAAAATACCGTATCACCGTGGAACCATCAACTACCGGATTGGGGTAGTTGTAGAAACGCTCCTCCGGCAGGAGAACGGTGAAGTGCCGAGGATCAGACAGCTTGGATTGGTCAAAGGCGAAGGTTCCTTCCGGGTCGTGACCACCCATCGGCCAGAAGTTGGTTGTAGTGTCGAGGTCAACGTCCCATGCATAGAACCAGCCGTCGGCGCCGAGGTAGCCCAGCTTCCCTCCCGTTGAGTCCCGGAATATGACCGGCGATCCGGCTTCACGTTCGCCGCCCGAGAGCGGGAAACCGTACGACATGTCCAGACCGAAAGAGTAAACATTACCTATGAAAGTAGGAAAGACAATCTCCGGCGCTCCCCCCCTTTGAATGTCTGCCATGACGGGCGCAGCGATGACGTCATCATTCGGGAAACGATCATTGACTTCAATGGGGAAATCCGTTATAAGGGTAAGCTCATGATTGAAAGCATAAATCGCATTTGTCCCCCCGATGATAATATCAGGATACCCGTCGCCGTCGACATCTCCGGCAATGGGATTGGTCGTTATGTGAAAGCCGGTTTCCTTCTCGCGCAACACAGAAAAGGATGGCGAACCTCCGGTGGTGTCAACCGTAATGAGAATCGCTCGCCCGTTCGGGGAGAAAGCCACCACCTCAAGGCGGTCGTCGCGATCTACATCCACCAGAATCGGCCCCAAGCTGTAATAATCGCCCAGCGCGAAAGAGTCGGTGACGTCAACGTCGAGGCAGTAGAGCGTCGTCTGGTCGGAATCCCCCGCCATCAGTAGCAGCCTGTCGGCGATCCGGCATAGGCCGTGGTACTCGTTGGCGTCAATAGTCCCAACCGTTAATGGCGGCATCAGCAACTGGTCTTTTCGGAAAACTATCCCGCGGTCGGTCAAAATGTAGAGCGCTTCGCCAAACGAAAGTGCGATCGGGGCGCCGGCAAAGAGCATCGCATCGTCACTGGCTC